>OLAI01000031.1_pt1 | contig 58112 bp, 94 predicted proteins | sample 1607841 | NCBI WGS metagenome assembly OLAI01 (sample SAMN02674697, study PRJEB24791) | human gut metagenome, SKBSTL033 | isolation source: stool | host: Homo sapiens | place: USA
AGAACTGCGCATAACTGGTGAAGAGATTATTGAGTTGAAATTTCTTGTTCATGCCGTTGTCGCCGCCGTTGCGCCCGTTGCCGTAGTTGCCCCAGCCGAAGATGATGGCGAGGATGATGACAGCCCACAGACCTTCGTTGCCAAAGAATCCGCCGTTGTTATTGCCGCCGTCCTGCCCAGCCAGATAGCCAGTTGCAAAATCGTCCATAACAAAACTCCTTTCAGTTTTGCGTTATGCCATCCCACCGCCGTATGCGATGGGCGAAGCCAAACAAGTGCGGTTTTTGTCAAGTCCGCAAAACTGAGAAGCGTTTGAGTTTCGCTTAGAGGGATACGTTATCGGGGCAGCGTCAGATTTAAAACGCTTGCCAGCTGGTTCAGGTCGATGCCACGCTCTTTGGCGAGGTTCTGCGCCATCGTTCGGAGCTGTGTTTCATTTTTGCCCTGAATCAGGTTCAAGCCCTGCATGATGGGGGCACTCTGCCCACCCAGCTGCTGGATAAGCCCCATCGGGTTCTGCCCGGCACGAGCCAGATTTGCAAGCTGCATGATAGGGCTGTGAGTAATCATATCAAACGGAGAGGACATCGCTTATTCTCCTTTCTTTGCTGTGGCAGTTGGCTTAGAGAAGCTCTTCTGCCACTTTTCCAGCTCATCCAGCCGGTGTACAAGGGTGTTGTACTGCTCAATAGGCACATACTGCTGTGTCGGTGCAGCGGTTTGCTGTGCCTGTTGTGCTTGCATTTGCCGCCATGTTTCCGGGCTGTAAAACTCTAACACGTCAGATTCACAAGTGTTTGGATTCAGACGTTTGCAGTAGATGACCCCACTACGCAAATCCGGGCAATACGTCCATCTTCCGTACAGATCAGATGGAATCGCCAGGAACTCCTCTCTGCTGGAAACAGGTCTGCCAAGTAGACAACCGCCGTCCTGTGCCGACTGCTGAACAGGCTGTTGCCCATTCATCGGCTGCGGACGCTGCGGTTGTGTCTGTTGCATCTGCGTGTTCGGTAGGGGAGTGACAAGCCCTACCGTGCCCATGCCGCCGTAAGGATTGACAGGCTGCTGCGGAACGTAAGGTGCTCCGGGTGTAGGATAATAGCTCATAATACATCCCTCCTGATGCTCCCAGTGTACTGCATCAGCAAAAGCCGAAAGACAACGAACGTCAAACGAAGGACAAAAAATCTTGGTTAAACCTTGCTTAAAGCTTGATTATCTTAAGCAAAAAGAAAAGCGCCCACACGGAAAAATCCGCATGAGCGCTTAACTGTAAGGATGCACACATTGGAGTGCAATGCTAAAATATCACATCGTCCAATATATGGCAATGCTTTCGACAAAAATAGTGCGAATAAAACAAAATCCACCAGCCTAAAGCTGATGGATTATAAGTGAGCGAGTAATCGCCCTGCCACCGAAATGGCAAAATTGCGTCTCCCGCATGGTACGCACTATAAGTAGGCGGGTGGGAGACTGTATCAACGAAAAAGACCCGCCATGATACGCATCGTTGAGAGGCTTAACGGGTTCAGATATCCGCCCTAATGCGCTTCTTCGAGAGGCCGGGTGGATTTGTTGAAATTATTATACCACAAATCGTGCAAAAAGAAAAGCGGCAGACCCGAAAGCCTGCCGCTTCAACGCGTTTCGTAAGAAATCGCACCCAATTAAGATTATTATACTATAATCCGCGCAAAAAGAAAACAGCGTAACCGTGATGGCTGGAACCCATCAAGATTACGCTGCAGACTGCGTCATATAGAACTAGTCTCCAGTAATAAGGATATAATTCTAAAGACACTTAACTCGTGTTATATTATATCACACATTCAGCATTTTTTCAATGCCTTTCAGCCGGTAGCCTATTGCCGTCCGGCTGTAATGTGTTTGCGTTGCAATGTCTGGCAGCGGGAGCCGCTCAACGTATCGCAGTAAGGCTATCTTACGGTCTACCCTCCCAAGCGGTGCGCTTTTGATGGCGGCGGTCATCTGCTGCCGGTCAAGTCCTTGCAGCGCAGCGGGCAGCACCACACGAGCCGCCGCCACAGGCAGCACCGAGCCAGAAAGGCTGCGGCAACTGTCCCGCGTTGCGCACCATTACGGGGGCGTTACCGAGATGGTCGATTTTGTTAACCTTAACAAAATCGCAGAATGTTTTCGTAAAGTCACGAAAACGTCTTTGTACGGCGTACATCTCGATGACGTCACCGAGATGGCGGTATGTAGTGCTTGCCATGATATCCTCCTTACTGCTTTTCCAGTGCAGCTTTCATGCGGTCAAAGAAAAACTGAATCGTCACTCCGATGGTCTCATCGGTGATGGCCCACGAGATAAAACGCCCGTACTTGCTTGTGGCCAGGGCCGCGCGGAGCATCTGAGCCACCCAGGCTTTGCGCTCCGCGCCTTTCTTGGTGCCCTGGATGTCCTTTTCTGCCTGCTCGATGAGCTGGAGCACGGTGGGCTTGACTGCCGCACCATACCCCAGCCGGATGCAGCCAAGGGCGTAGAAGATAAAGCCGCCCAGCATCAGAGCAAGGGCCACCGGGCCAGGGACGGCGCTCAGAAAATTGCTTACTGCTTCCATGTCGTCACTCCCTCTAAAAGATACTTGTCAATGTCAGCTTTTGATTTTTCCATACCGGCTTTATTATCGCCGTTCAACTGGGCGTCAAGAAGATTGCGCACGCCGTCCAGCGTCAGGCGGCTCACCCGGTCGATTTCGTCAAAGCGCTTCAGGTCTCTGGCAAGAGCGGCACTGTGCTGGAGCTGCCCCTGTTCGATGACTCCCACGCGCCTGTCCAGCTCATCCAGACGCTTGTCCTGTGCATCGTTGGGAGCCTGTGACTTTTTGATGTACTTGTGGATGATGTCCAGCACATTGTCCAGCGTAATCGCTGCCGCGCACGCGCTGCCCAAGATGCCCACAATCCAAATTAAAGCCTCTTTTTCAGTCATGTGCCCTCCCTGAGCCGCGTCAGGCCCTTTGTCTTGATGATCTTCGGGTAGTTGCGGGTGGTCACGTTGAGGTCAACGTTGCCGGAGATGCCCGGAACAGAGCCCTTGCTGGTGTGCTGGTGGGCGTTGTAGTGGTAGCCGACGGCGGGGGTGTGCCCGGTGGTGTCAGACAGCCAGACGTCCCAGCGGTTTGCCAGGCGGCCCATATCCAGCTCCATGTTGGAGTAGTGGGTGTAGGTGTACAGCTGGGCGTAAAAGCCCATAGCTTCCACCTGTTCCAGCGCATACGCCACAACGTTGGTGAGGTCAAGCGTGGAGAGCTTTTTGATCTTGTTTTCTTCCACGTCCACGCATACGGGCATGGTGAGCTCTTTGCCGCGTACCGCTTCCCGCACAAGGGCCAGCTCTGCATCCGCCATAGCCTCGCTGGTGGCGTAGGTGTAGTAGTAGACGCCCACGTCCAGCCCAGCGGCCCGGGCGTTGCGGTAGTTGCGCTCAAAGGTCGGGTCGATGTACAGGCCGTCTGCCCGCTTGCTCATCTTCGGATTCGTGGAGACCGTCTTGAGCATGACGCCCTTGTAACCAGCCGCTTTGACCTTGCGCCAGCCGTTGAGGGTGATTTTGCCCTGATAGCGGCTCACGTCGATGTAGCGGTAGGGCGGCGCACCCGTCCAGCCCGGTACGGTGTCCACAGTGGACACTTTTTCAGGAGTGGGGGCGTCCGGCTCCTCTGCCTTGTCTCCGGCAGCGCGGGAGAGGGCTGCAAGAAGCTTGGAGATAAAATCAAAGAGTGCTTTCATATCGTGCCTCCTTATTGTTTATTAGAATATTGTATTCTAGCGAGGGAATAACTTTCGATTCCCATGGTTTTCACCTCCATTTTGAAATTTTACAGATTATTTATCGACAGCGTATTGCGATGGTTCGCAGGCAGTCTTTCCAGCTGTCTGCTTTTTCTTTTTACACCATCCGCTTTATATCTTGGTAATGGTCCAATATTTCTGTAGACTATAGATAAACTCTACACGGTATTGTACGGTTACTCCATCCGCGCTTGTTGCCGTCAGAATTGTACTTACGTTCGAGTTTCTAGTATGTGAAAGAACACAGGTCGTATCGTTTGAACTTAAGATGCCAATGCCAGATACTACAGATGTGACTGTAGTATTCCATGTTACTTTCTGGTTCGTCGCGTTACTCGGTGTAAATACTGCGGTGATGGTTGGTTCGTCGGCATATTTGTCGTTCAGTGTCAGTGTAATTCCCGTCACCGCCACATAGCTCGTATACACGAGGCGGGCCTTCCCGCCGACACCGACGTACACTTTCTTGACTTTGCGGGCCTTTCCGCCCACGCCTACGTACATGGCCTTGACGTGCCGGGCTCTGCTGCCAACACCCACGAGCAAATTCTTTCCCATTTTGAAATCTCCTTACCACCGATACCTCGGCTTCTCCTCGTGGAACAGCCTCCACCGCAGCGCGTCGTCCACAAAGATGCAGAGAACGCTCAGCGCCGCCCACAGCAGGCTGAACGGCAGGCAGATCTGGCCCAGCAGGTTGCAGGGCAGGCCCGAGTAGTCCCAGATGCCGAGGCCAAAATACAAGTTCAGGATGACTCCTGCTACAAGCTCCACGGCGGTCACCAGGGCGCTGCCGCAGACGGCCTGCTTCCAGATGGGCATTTCCCAGGGCAGGTAGTTGTTCAGGCCCCCGATGAGCACGAAGCATACCCCGCCCACGATGCCCATGGTCCAGTGGGTGCGGCCCCGCCATAGCAGCTCCACGCCCATGTAGAGCACCCCGCCCAGCAGCGCCAAGATGGATAGTTTCGCAAATTCCCGTTTCATCGCTCACCCAGCTTCTTCGCAATGGCCTCCACCTGCTCTTTTGCCTTCTGCAGGATGTCCGCCACCTCGGCTTTCAGATCCTCCGGCAGCTCAACGCCATAGGAGATGCCCTTCAGCACCTCAAGGCTCGTCTCCCGGCTGATCCACTGCCGCAGGGAATTGTTGTAGGTGGTCTGCTTGGTGATGGTGGTCTGCTTTGCCGTGTACAGCGTCACGATGTCAGCGGCGGAGTACAGCTTGCACTGCTTTCCGTCTGCGTGGTAGGGGTAGGCCGTGGCCCCCAGCATCACCGCGTTGAACACACCGTCGATGTTGGATTGGTCGGGCACTTCCAGCGAGAAATGCTCCTGAGTCCCGTCCCCGAACTGTACGTCGATGCCCGCCGTGATGGCCGCTTCGCAGGCGTCGGAAGCTTCCTCCAGCTTCTTTGCCCGCAGCGTTTCCATCTGCTCGGTTTCGCTGGGCGGGGTGGGCACTTCGCCGTACTCGTATACGGTGTACTTCTCGTTTTCGAGGGAGATGCCCCAGTACGTCTCGCCCGGCTGTGCGGTCTCGTTGTGCTCGTTCACCGCCGCTTCCACCGCAGCATAGTTGTCGTTCTTCTCTTCGTCCAATACGGGCACTTCGTAGCCCGGCGCGATCGTCTTCTCGTCCATGTCATCCTCCATTTTGAACTTATTCGTAGACAAACAGAACTTTATTGGTCGTCAAGCTAGAGTTTGCACCGGGGTCGCTTGATTGTGCACCAAAGGTGAAACCGTTCGCGTTGCCTGCGCCATTAGCGTACTTCACGTTCAACTCGCTTTTCAGGATGTAGTCCAAATTGTCGCCTGACCAGACTGGAATCCACGTATCACTTGTATTGTGATTCTTTCGTGCCGCCACTTTGATCATACTTCCAAATGCCCCTTGGTTACAGTACGCCAGATTCGACGAAGTTCCGCTGTATGCGCCATTCCAATAGGCCATAAAAGCCATATCCGGCACATACTTCTGGTCGGTTGCAGCATCTTTCCAGCCACTTGGTCCTACACTCGTCAGCGTCCGAGTTGCTTTGAACGCAGCGCTTCCAAGTTTCGCTTTAATCCAGTTCCAGAGAGCGCTCAGTGGCTTGCGGCGATAACTCACAGCAGACTCGTTTTCGCCATTAACATGCTGTCCAACAAAGTAATCTGAATCTTTAGGGATATTGTTTTCTACATCTAAGGCTTCAATAAGCTTATTGATGTCTAGCGCGTCCCCAACAGCCTTTGCATCTGCTGGAGCGTTTTCTTTACTTAAGGTCTTATCTGTTCCAGCTCTTGAGCCAGCCAGTTCTGCGGCGTCCTCTGCAGCTTTCTGCGCTTTTTGAGCTTGTTCGCGGGATGTGTTGGCATCAATCCGACTTTTCTCGGCAGCTTTTTTGCTGGCGAGAGCGCTGTCTGTGTAGCCTTTGATAAGCTTTGTTGCGTCGTTGACGGCGTTTCCTGCGGCAGCTTCCGCTTTCTTACGGTCTTCCTCCGACTTCTTTGCGGCAGTTTCCGCCTGTATACGCGCAACATCCGCGCCCGCAACGTCACTTAAAGTATTCATCGTCTCCGCGTTCATCGGAGTGCCTTCAACCTCAGGTTCATCATTGCGAACCAACGTGACAACTTCCGATGTGCCGTCTGACTTTTTCATAGTCCAACGGCCCGGGTATTTTGCTTTTCGGTCAATAAACTGCATAGTATGGTTCACCTCCACAAATTGGCTCGCCACAGTAGAGCAAATGGTCGTTTGCGATTCGCTCTATCTTGGCCAGAATTTCTTCGATTTCATTCATGGTCTTGTATGCCAACTTATCCATGCTGGTTGGAGTGCTTGGCAGACCACCGGGGCCGCTGCACTTGGCCCGAATGTTGGATACGTTCGATAGCCAGCGATTTGCGTCGCTTGTGGTCATGTATCCTTCCACCGTCCAGTTCGTTTTGATAGAAACAGACGCGCCAAGTGTAGCGGCAAGCTCGGACACACCACTTTCAATGCGGTTGTAATCCGTGTAGCTAAGAGCACCCTTCATGCCAGCTGCCCATTCAGCCTGTTCTTCTTCTGTCCATGTGCCAACGTTGGCTTTATTGTGCAATTCGTTCACACGGTCAACGTCTGACTGCGTGCGGTCTGTAATCCATATTGCCATAAAGCCTCCTTGTTAAGAAAGAACGTTTCCATTAACATCAACTTCCAATGTGGCAGGAAGAGTAAATGCCGGAAGAACAGGATACTTTTTTGTGACATCAGAAATTGCCGTATATGTATAATAGCTATTATTAGACTTGGACGGAGAAACAACAGCAGAACTGTTATACTTGAAAAATTCTGGATAAGCGAATGGCGTTGCATCAAAACATCTTGAGCGAGTCCATGCATAATTAGAACTTCCGATAATGTTGTAAAGCATTTCACTGCAATTCGGCAAAGCCGTGCCCTCCTTAGTAATGCCAGAAACGCTAGAGCTCATGCCAAGTTCTGTTGCAGACAAGAGAAAAACTTTGCGAGATATCCAAGTGACCGCAGAGCCATCAGTCGTATGAGAATTGCCGTCATCGTCTTTATAAGTTTGAGGGCCAGGAGAGACTCGGATGTTTGTATTCTTGATTTTACTGGAAATACTAGAGTCGAGCGTTCTGAAATATTCGCCGTTCAACCACTCGTCAATAGTGCTACCGGAATATATATTGGTAAAACGACTATCATAGGAAGCACTTTTGGTGCTCCACACATGCGAAAGTACAGTCTTGGAAGAACGAGCGAGCAAAGAAAGGCCTTTTCCGTTTCCGGGGAATGTTGGCCACTTAGAAGAAGCTTCTTCATAATCATGCTTTGCAAGAACAAATGCGGTTCTTTGATTGCTTTCTTTGATATAAAGTGTTGTTCCGATGGGAAGAGAGCCAATTGTAGCAGGGCTTGCAACGACAGAACAGGTTGATTTTTCCTCAGCAGCGGTAACGGTAATTGTTGCGCTACCTTTTTTGAGCCAGGTCACGCGACAGGTCGAAGAACCGTTGCTCTTGGCTACGATATCCAGCCGAACAACGTCAGAAGGAGACGCAGACCAGTTGATTTCAGGAGCCCCGTAGTTATTAGGTACAAACGTTGCGGTGATATCCTGCGGAGCGCCCCAACGAACGCCAAGAGCGCGTGTGCTCAAGTACAAAGAAGGAGAGTTGTTGACGACCGGGATTGACGAGCTGACAGAGCCAACGTATGCCGAAACGGTAGCATTTCCCTTGCGATTGTACTTGACCTCACAGGTGGATTTGCCGGATTCGTTTGTAAGAACGCGAAGCGTGACGATTCCTTCCGGCGAAGCGCGCCAGCTGACAGTAGGCAAGTCGGGGTCATAAGGCAGAAGTTCTGCGGTCAACACCTTTGGCTCATTGTAAATCAACGACAGAGAAGACGAGGACAAAGACACGGACGAAACGTCTGCCAGGACATAGCCGGAAATCGTGCCTTTGAAACAGCCCGTATACTGGTATTTGCTTTCCGTTACGAAGACGCTGGATGCGTAGCCAAAGTTGTGATTGAATTTTACGTGGTCAAATGCATCGATGTGCGGGCTGGCGCGATACTCAAGTTCGACCTTTTTGCGGTTTGCTAGCATAGCATAAGCTTCAGTGATGGAGTTTTTGCTCTTGACAAGCATTGCTTCGGTCAGCAGCTCGTTGCTGACGGTCTGGGTGACGCCTTCCGCGTTAGAGCCTTCCGGGTACAGATGCTCTTTGCCATTAACGTTGCAAGACACATTCTTGACGCGGGACGCAAAAGAGATTTCAGGCCACTGGAAGTTATTGATAACTGGAATCTCGTATACTTCAGTTCCCTCTTCTGCGGTCAAGTTGACTCGCTCGATACGAATGTGACCATCTCGCGTCTGGTACAAAGCCATACCCGCTGCGTTTGCGGCCAATTGCAGGATGTCTGAGTTCTTGTACGAAGTTTTTTCGGAAGAAATATCGGTGCTGTATTCTTTTAGCTCTTCGGAAATGTAGAACGAAGGAACATTAGAGGGCAACGTCTCCAGTGCGTCGTAGCACATCTGATAAAGCGTGCCCGTCTTTCGACCCGTGTAGTTTGAGGTCATCATGAACTCAAGGGCATCACGAGCCGTGAAAGACGCTTCCAGGCCATTAGAAGGGACGCTCCATTCCGAAAGATAGAATTTGCCGCCATTAATCCATTGCGTTTCTCCATCCACATCCATGCCATAACGGACGTCCACTTCCTGCCGTTCATACAGATATCGAAACATGCCGCGAGGGTTGATAGCATCCCACGTTTTTTGGCTGTTGTCCAAAGAGAATTCGATGCTGTCTTTAGGAAGCTGCGCCGAGATCGGGTCTCGGCTGGATGTGTGCGTGTACGAAACAAGGTCTTTTTTGCTATATACCTTGTGAAGGCCGACCATGATCCATTCAATGCGAGCACGACGATTTGGAATGCTCCATTCCAGAATGTCAATGGCAATGGAGTCGTAACCGTAAATTTCCCATTCGGTCTCAGAATAAACACTTCTGTTGTTCGATACAGTGATGGTACTCACAACGGCGGTTCCCTTATAAGCCGTGAGCTTGAATTTAGCTGCCCATTCGTTCATCATGGACGACCAAACGACCGTCAAGCCAGGAACGGCGCGTGTGTGCACGCTGCCGAACGAAAGAATAATGCGCGGGTGGCTGGAATCGCTCACGAGCGTCTGACTGATAAAACCGGCATCTGCGTAGGGGACAGAATCCGGCAACAATCTGAAACTGCCGTCCAGAACGTGCAGATTTGTTTCCCCTGTTGCATATTTCGTCAATACACGGTCAGGTTCCTTCGTGGTATTTTCGATATTACCAAAAGGAACCTGTGCAGTTGCGCTTGCGGTGGCATCCTCTTGAACGCCTGGTTCGGTGCTATTGTAAGAAATCTCAACAAACTCTTCCGGCACAAGAGTGTCGTTGAACTTGTCAAGCCATGCTTGAGATGGATGTTCCATACATCAAACCTCCACAAGCGCAAGTGCGCAATTAGTCCAGCCCATTACCTTGCCGGTTTTAGGCCCTCTACGCCACATACCAGCCGTTCGGTCAGAAACGTACATTTTCCTTGTTTCATACGCATTCGTTGTCTGATTCAAAAATCGAACGGAGCAGTAAAACTTGGTAGTGAAGGGGCCAATGGCGGCGGCCCATTGTTCGGCAGTAAGGTAGTTCCATTTTACGGAAATTTTCGCTACATCATGCCGAACAACGGAGCCAACCACCTTGCCCTGAACGTTACGGCCAGAATCCACAATGGTGCTGGTCGTCGCTTCATAAGAGGACGGCTCCGGCATTTCTCGGCCATCAATCGTAATGAGTGCTGGAATCGCCAAAGCGGTTCACCTCCTTAATAGCTATAAGCTTCAGTGCCCATAATAGAGCGGCCACGTTCGTTTTTACGCTTTTCGACGGTTGCAGTAAGTTGCTTGCCGTCAAGATATACTTTGAGGATGTTGTCTTTATCTCCTTGATCGTAACGCTGCTTGTAATCAAGAAGAGCATTATAAGCGCCGTTGTACACAGCGTCTCTGATTTCTTCCGCACTAAGTTGCTGCACAGAACTAGAAGCATAACTGCTTTGGATGCCACTATTAGCATCGTTATACTGAGATGTTCCAGGAACATTGCCGTAGTCAATCTGGCTCAAGTCGGATTCATCGTAGCCAGTAGAGCCATAGGAGCTACTGGAAGAGCTCTTTTTGCCGCCCATGCCACCAACGATGCCAGCAATGGAAGCAGCCAGGACAGCCGCAGCACCCAGAGCAACCAGTCCGGCGGGAATGCCGAAAATAGTAGCAGACAAAGCCGCGCCAATGGCGTTAAGCATCGCCACGAACGATGCGCCAATGGTAGAAATCAGAGTGCCCATAGACGCATAGATGGTCGGGAAAGCGCTTGCGAGCCCGCCAGAAAGAGCCGCGCTAATTGCAGTAGCAACGGATTTCAACGGGCCTCTTACAGCCTGGAACGTTGAGCTGAGGGAGCCACCAAGCTGTTTGGTCTTCTGCAAAATCTCGCCGAATTTCGAGGTAATGCCGTTCAGAAGCTCGCCACCAATCTGATACGCCTGTGCGGACAACGTAGACAACGCATTGGCCAGTTGCGTGCTCAGGTCGGTAATCATGTTGGTTGCGATGGTCTTGATTTGAGTGCGCTGCTCTTCGCCCATTGCGTGCCACAACACGGCAGCAATCGTCGTACCGATGGTCTTCACATCGCCGCTCTGAGCAGCTTCCCAAAGATTCTGAATAGTACCAAAGAAATCGTTCTGCAAATTGGTATCGAGCTGCTGCCAAGTGCTGGTGAGAGTCTGGTCAAGGTTGTTCACAAAACCAATACCAGTCTGCTTTCCCTTTTCGATGAACTGGTTTCCGGCATTGGTCACGCCATTGATAAGGCCCTGCATGGCCTCGTCAACATAGCCTTGAGCGGCGGTTATACCGTTTGCAAGGCCTTGATCGATGTAAATGCCGAACTGTTCAAAAAGCTTGGAAGGGGAGTGAATGTCAGTCTCAGTTGTAAACTTGTCGATGATGGCTTTTGCAAGTCCGCCAGCAGCTTTCTTTGCATTCTCAATGCCATTGTTGATACCATCAATCAAGCCCTGAACAATGTTTTTGCCATAGTCCAAAAATTTTGCGGGGAGATTTTTGATTGTATCAACCAAACTGTTCCAAGCCTTGTCCCAGTTTTCTTTGAACCCGGCCCACTTCTGGCTCCACCACTTGCCAACGCCAACAAACCACTGCTTTAAGCCTGCACTCGCTTGGTCAAGCGCCTGAATTGGATGCTGAACAAACCCGGGCAAGCTTTCCCATGCAGTCTGAAAATTAGTGCTGAACCCTTGCCACTTTTCATTCCACCATTCGCCAACACCGACAAACCAGTTTTTTAAGCTCTCGCTTGCCTTGTCGAGAGATTCTTTAATCTTGCCCCAGTTTTGGTAAATTGCAATTCCGGCATCGGTCAGGCCACCGACAATCAAACCAATCAGAGCGCCGATGCCTGTACCAATCGGACCTCCAAGAGAGCCGATAATTGCACCAATGCCCGCACCAGTCATTGTTGAGCCAAGCGGAATCAAAATTCCGTTTAACGTGTTTAAGCCATTTTTGACAGCATCGTAAACGCCCGTTACAAACATAGGTATGCCGGTTACTACTCCGCCAACTGCCGCTCCAATAATCGCACCAGCAGTAGAGCCGCCAGCAGCTTTAATGGCCGCTCCAACAGCAGTATTGCCAAAGCCGGTCACGATAAACTGAGCAATTCCTTTGCCGAGAATGGCCGCACCTGTAGTTCCAATCAAAGCGCCAAGAACAATTTCAGCGAAATTCTTTCCATTTACGCCATTTTCAATCGCGTCTTTAATGCCTGTAATCTCAAGAACGACGCCCACCGTAAAAACGCCAAGCCCCAGAACAATGGATTTCAGTGCGTTCATTTTGGAGATAGCGTCCACAATATCCGTAATAAGATTTGTGAGCTTCCAAGCGGCAAGGGCGGTTGCTACAGTCGCTATAAGAGGAAGCATAGCCTTGATTTTCTGCTTGATAGCATCAATCTGCTTTGCGAACTCTTCGTTGTACTGCTTGAACATATCGTAGCCGGACAGGTCTACATCGCCCAAGATGTTGCCAGCAGATGCACCGCCGCCAGAGCCAGAGCTTCCCTGTGTGGGGTCAATGATGTTCAGTTCATCAAAACCCATCGTGTAGTCCTTGAGGGCTTTGGCGGCTTTCTTGGTGGAGTCTGCCGTGTCATCCATTGCGTCGCCGATGCCGCCAACACTGTCAGCGCTTTTGGTGAAATCAGTAAACACAACCTTTACACCCATCAGCTTTGCCACCCACTCAACAAATTCTCGAATGAGCTGTACGGCGGCAATCAGCGGGGGAAGAATGGATTTCATGGCAGGGTAGAGCAGAGAGCCAACAGACTTCGCCAGCATATCCAACTGAGCTTTCAGAATCTTAATCTGATTTGCAGGGCTCTGGATAGTCTGTGCAAGGTTGCCCTGCACGTTGGCAGTCTGCTTCATAATGGCAATGTAGCGCAGAACCGCCTTATCTGCCTGAGACAGACTAGAAACCTGCTTGTTAAAGCCCAAAGCAAGAAGCTCCTGCTGTAACCGCGCCTGAGACAGGTCAATGCCCAAACGACGAATAGGCTCAATCTCACCAGAGATTGCGGAGGACATTGCGGTAAAGGTCTCTGCAACATCCTTGTTCCAATAGGAGCCTTCGTCATAAGCAAGCTGGGTCAGGTTCTTAGACAGAATGTATGCTTTGTCGCTGGTCAGACCAAACGAAGTACCCAAGCTCTGGATGGTAGCCATGTAGGTCATCGCTTTGGTCGGGTCAACGCCAAGCAAACCCTGCATCTTGCTAATGAGCGTATCGGCTTCACCGCTCAGATTGCCCATGGCATTATGAAACAGATCTGTTGCTTCATAGAAGTCGTTAAACTTCGCAACAGCGTTGCCAAGATACTCAGCGATAGCTTTCAACGAAACCAGCTTTGCCATGTTCCGCATAAAGCCGTTCATCTGATTGGACAGGCTGAGATAGCTCTTGCGCTGCTTTTCGTTGGCTGCGGTCACACGGTTAGCCTGTGTCACAACCTTGCTCAACTGCGGAGGGAGCTTTGCAAAGGCATTGCCTACCTTGTCAAGCTGAGATGCAAGGGGAGTAAGAGCGCTTGAAATCTGGACGCACGATTTCTTAAACGAAGTAAGGTCTGCTGCTTTTAACTTTTCAGCTAAATCAGGGACTTTATTCAACGCAGTAAATACGCTGATAAGTCCTTTTAAGCCAGAAATATCAAGCAGAGATAGAGGAGCAAGGGCATTCATAATCTCTCGAATATTGTCTCCCAAACCCTTGTAGTCAGCCTTGTTTGTCTCCGCAATGACGGTTGGAATGCGCCGAAGCGTGTTTACTATCTTTGTCAGACCGTCCGGTACGGTGACAGCAGGCAACGTGTTAAACGATGCCAACACTGCTTTCGTCTGCGTCAAATCCGAATTGACGGAATCCATACCGCTCATAGTGTCAGGAATTTTCTTCAACGCATTAATGGTACTACTCAAGCCTTTTGGCGCTTGAATAGTAGACAATGAATTGAAAGAATCCGTTACATCGCGCAGAGAATCCAGCGCATCCGAAAAATCACTCATGCCGGACAAGGCATCAGGAATCCGTTGGATGCTTTTTGCGAGTGTGTTAATGCTCTTTGCGCTTTCGCTTGCGTTGACCTTTGCAATACCCTCGATAAAGCTGGTGACCTTTTCCAGACCGCTAAAATCGCCCTGTGCGGACTTGAGCGCCGTCAATGAATTGGTGAGCTTATCCAACCCATCAATTACCTTCGACACGTTACCCTTTGTGCGCAAATTAGAAATGGCGGCAGCGAGCTTGTCGATATTAAGCTCTGCGCCCTGCGATTCCGCAGAAATCTCTACGGATAAGCTCGTAATATCAACATCAGCCATCACTACCACCATCACTTTCCATCATAGAGAACATCATTCTCTTGATTCGCTCCTGCGCCTCAACTGCGCGTTGGTATTCATACTCGTCTTTCTCCTTTTGGGTAAGGGGAATCGGCCTATCCATGTACTTGATGGGGCTAGACCCTTTCTTTCGGAACATATTGCCAACCGTAGAGGAAAGTGCAGATGCCATGTAAAAGCCATTTCTCCACGCTTCTGTGTTGGCTCTGCGTTCCCGTAGCTCCTCTGCGTCACGGTAAACTTTTGCCAGCCAGACATCGCCGTACCAGAACTGGTCGTATGTCATGCCGATGGAGATGTAATAGGCTTCTACATCGTGGAACAGCTTGGAGAAGGAGAGTGGTTCTCCCTCTCCGTCCGCTTCCTGAGATTGTGCGGTTACACAATCTCCCACGTTGCGTTTTTTGCGGTCTTGTCCTCAGTGTCAGTTGCCAGCAGAGACTTGGAAGCGTCCATGAACATCTCAAGCAGAATGCCCATCAGGTCTTCCTTCTCCTCGATGTGCTGGAACATCTCGTCAACGACCTTGCGCTTGATGCCCTTGTTCCGTGCGATGAAAGCGCCGTAGAACAGAGCGCGAGAGTTGGACAGCAGATTGGTCATCTGGGTGTACTGACCAATCTGAAAACCTGCACGCTCGGTGGCTTCCACGCTGTCACGGGTGAAAGTCAGCTCATAAGTGTTCTTACCATCGGGGGAATGAAAGTTGATAACTTTAGTAGCCATAATAAATGCTCTCCTTTATAAATAGGGGCAGAACCAAATCCGATGTTCAGTTCTGCCCAGTTTGATTGATTTGATTTTTGCGGTTTAGCCGCCGTTGACAGTCAGGGTCTCGCTGAACTCAGGCTTCTTGGTGAAGATGCAGTTGATGGTCATTTCCACAACCTCGTCCACGCCAAAGCCGGACAAGCCGACTTGGTGCATACCCTGCCAAGTGAAGCCGGAGCCGTCCTGCATCTTCAGGGCGTAATACTTCACGGTGTTGCTCTCGGAAGTCTCATCGTAGCCAGCTTCCTTGACCTTCTTGTAGTCAGTCTTGTTGTAGTTGGCAGTAAAGGACTTGGTGTCACTCTGGATAATGCCAAAGATGTTGACCTGCATAGGGTCAGACAAAGTAGTGGCATCCAGAAGGTTCGGCTCGGAGATCAGGTCGGGCACATCCTTGATGTCGCACAGCTTCGTCAGAGCGGTTGCGCTGTCGCCACAATACAGGGTGGTATTCAGACCGGAGATAGCAGTACTCATAGAATGTTTACCTCCTTAGTTTCGGTAAATCATTCCGTCCTCTCCGATTGTTGCCCCGTAGCTGCAATCAATCCGATAGACGGAATTGTTATACAGCCCATTCAACGGGGCAAATGACTTGCGATAAAATTTAAGCGGTTCAAGAACAGAATCCACGATGCCAACGATGGAACGTGCTTCTGCAATGCGTCCGGTGCTTTTATTGGAGTAGACCCGCACACGCAGGGAAACGGCAGCGTATTTGCTGTGACCAGCAGAATCAATATGTACAGGAAGATTGCTGTTTTCTTCTATCTGCACACACGGAAATTTCTTGACATTGCTGTCATTGATTTCACCGGTAACGAAAATGCCGGGAACTTGTTTTCGCAGTTCCTTAGCAACAGCCGTGAAGATAGAATTGAAATAATCAATCAACTATTCCAAACCTCCCTCCACGTTGCTTCGACTTGAGAAGCCATTTCCTCAACAGCCCCCCACATAGCCATAGCTGGTTCGTTACCATCGGTGTAATTCAACTGGCCTTTGCCATCCACCTGTTTGACAGGCGTACCAGCATTGCCGGGGTCACCGTAGTAGTACCATCTGCGGTTTGCGCCTTGCCCTTTGCCATAGGAGCCATGCGCACCAACGCCGGGCGGTAGTTCACCGCCATACCCGTTGTGATGTGCGCCAGTACCGAACTCGATAAAGGCAACTGACTTGCCATCGGCAATGATGGCGCAAGTGTTTCCGTTCTGCTCAACACGGCAAGAAACATCGTTGCTACCGGCATATTCTGCATTGGAAAAGCGAACTTTCGCCACATCAAGCCCTTTGTCAGCTAACGCCTTTGCAAACTCCTGCGCCTTTTTGTTCAGGGTGGTCTTGTACTCCTGTATCTGATGTTCCGCATCACGAAGTCCGGCATCGCTCAACCTCACTTTAATTTTCACTTGTAGCCACCTCTTTCAGCGCATACAACGTGTCTGTGATATGTTCTGCGACTTTGACCACAGTGTAATTGAACGGCTTTGAAATGTCCGTCTGAAACCAGACGTGTGTGCCTTCGTAAAGCGGTGTGTTGCGCTTTTTGCTGGACGAGCTGACAACGTAGCTGTAATCCGTGAATGCTCCAAAAGGGTTTGCTTCCGCAGAACCAGTAGGAGGGCTGACGTTCAGCATCAGCTTTGCGGGTTCGCTCCACGATTCGTATGCGGATTCGCCAGTCTCGTTGCCCCATTCGTCCACAACAGGCGTTTTCTCGCCAACCGGGTTTGAATACCACAGCGGGCGTTTATCCAGTGGGCTACCATTGAACATCAGCCGATAACACCTACTCTCGGAACTACTTCATTAAGCAGGGACTGTGCCACATCGGAACTTTCCCAAACACGAGTAATGCCGTTGTTGGTGTAGCTCGTCTGTCCGTTTGCGCCGATGTGGTTGTACAGTTCCGCTGCAATGCGTATCTGCAACGACTGATACTGCGAGGGCAACTCGTCCGGTCTGTTGCCGAAGGGGTATCCCTGCGCAAATATCTTATCTTTGGCGAAATCAAGCAGCAGGTCGAAGAGTGGGTAATCCTCGTCCGTGATTTCACGGTCAAGTGCAGGAGCAATGTACTGCCCCAGCTTGACTGCCGCTTCGGAATACTGGTCTCCCATGCTGCTTTCCTCCTTTCGCCTTAGTAAGCCTTGATGCAGTACACAGCGTCCATCTTCTGGAAGGACGGCAGGACAATTTCGGATGCGATGATGTTTGTGTTGACAGGGTGAGGTTCCTTGATAGTGGTGACCGCAACGCCGTTGTTTACGATAGAAACAGAAGCGTTCGTCATGCCCGCACGGAGGTCTGCCTCTTCGGGAGTAGTGCCATACCACATCTCGCCGACCTTACCATCAGGAACCAGAACAACATAGCCATCCGGGATATATTTGACGGAATCGCCACCGCCTTCAGGCTGATACATTTTGTCGAACAGATGAATCTTGATGTCGGTAGTCTGCTCAACCAGGGCTCGTGCTTCACTCTGGGTAAGAACGGCAATAGACTTTGCCGTAACCGTCATGAAACGGTTTTTCACCTCGTCAGAAGCAATCATCTTGTTCAGAGTGTTGGTGTTCATATAGGCGCGAGTGATGGTTTCGCCAACGTTTGCCGCAATCGCATCCTTCGCAGTGGCGAAATCGGTAAGGGGAGTAGAAGTGGTAACGTCCCACTTCGACTTGCCGGTAAGAGCCTTGTAGTTCTTTGCCTGCCAAGTGCCATCCGGGTCGTAATCGTAGATGTAGTTCACGCCGTTTGCCTTGATGGTGATACCGGGCTTGCCGTTCTCCGGGCAAAGCAGCTGCCACGCCATACGTTCAGGAACGATTCGAGCACCAGTAATCAGCTCTGCGGCATCATCGAAAATTCGGCTGATGATTTCATCCGCAAAAGTGCTTTTGCTGTTCTGAATCTCCATCAGCATCTGACGGTCTTTTTCGTCAATGTGAAAGCCCTCGCGGAAGAACGGCATCTCAGTCTCAGACATCTTGAAGCCCTTGCGCTCACGGAAAGTCGCCTTCGTGTCAAATGCACTCGGCATCAGGGAGATGCCAACGCCCTTGTGACCGCGAATCCACTTCAGCTCCAGACCGGCTTTCTTGCGCGGAGGGAACAGAGCATCAGAGCCGAACGCCTGAGCGTTGGTAACATCGTTCGTCCAATACTCAGCAAGTGCATCGGAAGTGAAATATTTCTGAAAATCCATACGTTTTACCTCCGTTAAAGATTGGTGCCGATGTTGTCACGGAAAAAGACTGCGGGAACAGCCTTGTGCAGAGCGGCAACGTCATCAGCAGTAAAGGAAAAGCCAGAACTTGCCTTCGCCTTTTTCTGGTCAACAACGCCCTGAATCAGCAGTGCGCCGTTGGGGTTGACGGACGGGTCAACGGTGTGCAGCAGAATACCAATCGCATCGGTAACCGCTGCATCGGAAACCCCGGTAGTGGCAGAAGCCTTCTTGCCAGTTTTTGCCATGGGATAGCCAGCCTTTACAACATCGGTTTCGGTCACAGTAAAGGGAATGGCAACGTAGGTATCAGCAGCCAGAATAGTGCTTTCAGGAGCCGATACCGGAGTAGTAGTATACTTCATGTTTTCCTCCTTAATGGAAAGCGTTCAGTGCGTCACTCGATGCCTTATTTTCGGCATTCTTTCTTGCTGCAAGGCTCTTGGCAAACGCCACGCCCTCACTGTCAGAGCTGCCATTGCCATCCGCACCCGGAGGTGTGGGCATATCCTTCAGCAAGGAAGCCTTGTAAGCGGTGTCGTGGGCAGTCATAAACTCCGACTGGAACTTAAACACCTTGTCCATGTCACCGTCAGCCAGTGCAGACGCAGCCTTGTTAGCAAGTTCAGCGTCATACCCCTGTGCAACGAACTTTTCACGGTAAGATGCAAGGGTCTTTTCCTTGACGAGGTTTTCTTTGTCGGCAGTCAGAGCTTCAATCTGCTTCTGCATCTCTGCCAGCTTGTCAGCCTGTTCCTGTGCGGCGTTCTCGTCATCGGTGCGCTTTGCCTTGAGCTGCTTCTTGTATTCGGCAGCTTCGCCATTGGCTTTCGTCACGGCGTTGCGCAGCTTCTCAACCTCTGCGTTAGGGTCTGCAACCTTTTCAAGCGCAGAAATGATTTCATCGGCGGTCATGCCCTCTTTGTAGGCATCACCAAGCAACACATTGAGTTTCATATCGTTAATTTCCTCCTGCGTTTTTTTACCGTTGCTTCCCTGCAACGCTGCGAAATTTGTATCCCGGCTTCCCTGCCGTGTTTATGGCAAAGGACTATTCATCCTCTGTTTCTTTATTGGTATCAGTAGACTGTTTATCTGCTATGTTCCCGACATTTGTGCCGGTAGCATCCTGTTTAGGCTGTTCCTGTGGCTTCGGTGCTTCCCCATCCTCGCCCAGCTTGCCAGCGGCAATTAGGAAAGGCTTGCTCATTTCATAAGCAGCCTGCGGGTCAGGGAAAAGACCGGGCGTGGTGAACGCCAACTGCGGGTCAATCGGCTGCTGAATCATCTGTGCGAAAATCTGAACCTTGCTCTGCTGGTTGTCGTACTGGCGGCGTGGCAGTTTGATGTTGATGTCACTTGACATCAGCTTAGAACCAGCCGTGTCACGCAAAATTTTTAGCATCACAGACAGGCTCTGGCGCTCAGCGTACTTGAACATATTCTCGTACTGCTGCGCCCTTGCTTCGGTGTGATTCCAGCCGTTGCGGACGATGACTGCGCCCACGTTGTCGGAGGTTGCGTTCTCGCTGCCAGTGGCACTTGGCATAGCAGTCAGACTGCGGTACACGTTCAACATGGAGTCAAGCAGGGTCTGGCTCTGCTGCTGGTCAAGCTCGTTTGCAATCTGCGATACAGAAGCGGGCAGACCAGAAGTGGATTTCAGGCACATTGCGCCAAGCTCTTTTACTTGGTCAAGAGCATCCTTGTCCACAAGGCAGTTGGTAAACACCATGATGGACTGGATGAACTGCGCCACACCATCCAGACGATTGCTTTCAAGGTCGTTGATGGCATCCAGCACAGGAATAGCAGGTTCAAACAGACCCATACGCTCAGGGTTCAGCTTGTATTCGACCATCGGCAGCATTCCAAGAGAATGATTCTCCGATTTTGTGACCTTGCCGTTGTCGATTTCAAAATACTGGTTTGGCGTGTACACGCAAATCAGGTCGTTCAAGTCGTTCTGATAATTGCGTGGGATGTGCAGCACGTTGGCGATAGGCTTATGCCCGATGCCGGAGTTATAAATCACATACGCCATGTCCGGGTCGGGAACGTCCACTAGCAGGGGCGTTTCGTCCGGGTAGTTGCCGTTGTACCCCTTGTCAGGAAGAACAATGCGATATCCCTGTCCGCACTCCAGCATCCACTGCCATAGCCGCCGATCAAGTGCATCCTTGCCCTCATACTGCAAGGCGTTGGACAGGCGGGCGATTTCCTCACCGTCACCTGTTGCCGTTTCAGACCGCACATAAGAGCAGGGAGTGCCACTCATGTAACCGGTGTAAAAGCCCACGCACTCGTTGGCGTGGTTCTCTACAATGCGATTGGTGATTTCAGCGTGATATTCTTTCGTGCGATGGAGGACAGGCTGGCTACCCAAGTAGTAGTTATGCAGAAAGCGAATCTCGTTCTTATTCAGCAAATGAATAGGCTCTGCTTTGCCCATGACCACTTTCAGCACGTTTGCCCGATTGATTTCCGTTTCCGGCGTTTCAATCGGTCTACGTCCGGTTAGCGGCTCATTCAAAAAGCCACCAACAACCGTCTGATACTCAGCCATGTTTTCCTCCTTTCCGGCAAAATAAAAAGCGCAGCAAGACAAACCTGTTAAGGTCTATCTCACTGCGCTTACAACTGCGCTTCAAAAGCTATTCAGTTTTTGAACTTTGGTACGGAGACCCATGTATCTTTTGGAAAGTTGGAATCTCCAATTGTAATCCAATGGCAAAGAGGGCACAGAAGAGAGAACTTGCCTTCCACTTCACCAAGGTAACGTCCGCAATCGCACGGATTTCCGTTTGCGTCCTCGCGGGGATGCTTGCATCTGACTTTTGCTTTCATCTGCGCTCCTTTCCTAATATTCCTGGAAACAGGCTGTTGAGCACAGACCTGTTAGAAGCTGCTGGGAAACTGTTCGCACTTCCAGCCGTGCTATTCTCCGCCTAGAGAAACCATTGCAGCTATTTCATTCTGCTGTCGGACAGATGTTGGGCTGCAATTTTGGTGCTGCATAATGGATTTGAACCAATGTATGTCCGGTTATGAGCCGAATGCTCTAGCCATACTGAGCTAATGCAACATAAAGACCCGGCTTGATTCATCGTTGCTCTTTGAAATGGTAAAATGTCCAAAAACCATTTCATCGAGAGCCGGGAATAACGATTGGAGGTTGTAAAAGGAAAATTTCCATGAAAACAAAAGTGAATCGTTGTGCTGCGTGACGGATTTGAACCGCCTTATTCTGGAAGTCAAGATTTTAAGGGCGAACCAGACCCCATCCAACACGGGACGCAACTTATATATCCCAGCAATGGGAAAGATCGTGGAAACCATTGCTGGGCAGAAAGGAGAACGCCTGCAAAGCATTCAGCTCGGAGCCGTAAAGCTTGTAGCAGGCATCATGCCGGAGTAGCCAACTCCTTACACACATTATACCAAAAGCAACGATATAAAGTCAATAAATTAAATTATACGTTACCACTTTTTTCAGAATGGCCTTTTTATTGGTTCAATTTTACTGATTCCGTTATACAATTCATCGGCAAGCTGTGCCAGACTGTCCGGCGCATCATCGTGCGGAACTTTGCCAAGCTGTGTGAACATCGTCACCTGTTCCATGAACGCCTTGTACTCTTTCGACTGGTGCTTCTCGTCAAGGAAATAGAACCGTTTGATGTCCGGCGCATACTGGATGATTCTTGACAGCTTGCTTTGACCACTTGGCGCACGCTGGCTGCGGACAGAGCAGTGATAACCTTGCTGACGGAGCAGGCTGTCCACCACGTCACAATATTCATCGCCGCCGTTGTTGGCTTCGCCACGCACCACGTTGATTTTGTGCTGGATGATTTTACCCACGACTTCTGGTCTGGTTACGGTTTTGTCGCCGTTATTGAACACAAGGTCAGGGATGAACACGGCATCACCGTACACATAGGCAAAAGGACAAGCCGTGAAGTCGCCGCCGCCCCATGCAATATCCATGACCATGAGCTTGCGATCAGGTTCTCCGTCAGGCAGAACGCCATTGAAATACCGCAGTTCATCGGCAGGGAACAACAGACCTTCACGCACATAGGGCTTGCCCATGTATTTTGCCCACCATGTTGCATCATCAATGCTGGCTTTCATGTCAGCATAGTAGGCATCGTCAAATCCAACGCCATAGTCATAATTGAAGTTGCTGTGTCCGTTCTCGTCCACCGCAGGAATCACGCGGAATCTGTACTTCGGGTTGTCTGCATACTGGTTTTGGATGCGTCCCAGAGGGTCAAGCACGTTCCAGCGTGTACCAACCATCAGTTCTAATGCGCCTTGCTTTTTGCGGTCTTTCAGCTGGTTTAAGTAGGCATCGTACTTGTTGTTCAAGCGCTCAACGTTCAGACTTTCCTCCAAGTCCTCGATCAGGTCATCGCTGTACAGGACGCCGCCCTCGCCAATTTCAACAGCGCCAGTCAGCGTACCGCCAATAGAGCGACAAGTCAGGGTGGGGAAGCGCTTCTTTCGGTTCAGGTCAACACTTTCGTCCTTTGCGCTCTTGTCCACAAGCTGAACGTCAGGAAAGATTTTGCCCCAGTTGTAGGTCACAGGGTCTGTGATGATAGACAGTACTTCGCCGTAGAAGCCGTTGGTCAGCTTATCAGAATGTCCGCTCATGACCGATGCAACGTCAGGGCGGTTGCCCATCAGCCATGTGATGAAAAATATACAGAGCGTACTTTTTCCAGTTCTCGGGGGCTGACTTACCCCAAGAAATTCTACACGATGAAAAAACAAGTCCTCTAGGTCACGAACCAGCGTCAAAAGCACCTTTCTTCGTGGCTGATAGAACTTCTTCTCCGGCGCACGGTTCCATTCAAGGTAGATGCAATAGCTGTCGAACACATCTTTTGCTTCAAACAGGTATGTCCGGCCGATAATGTCATAGATTTTCGCCACATCATCGCCTGTTTTCATCTTGCCCATCATGGCTGCACAGACAGAGCGCAGCTCTCCAGAGTATTTGTAGGCATCAAACCGCTTGTTCTGCGGCAGAGCGTCTCTCAGGTTCACCACCGCCTGAAACCAGTCCTCGTAGACTTGCGCTTCTGTCGGATTCTGCTTTGCATACGCTTTGATGCTGTCAATGATGGCGATACACTGCTTTGGCTGCATAAAAAAATAGGCACCCCCTACCTGAAAATGTAAAGAGTGCCTACAACTGCACAAAAATCAAATATTCGGTTTTATTCTCCGGCTTTGAAATTGTAAATCGGCTTAATATGCTTTACAATATCAACGGTTGGAGAGATTGCGTTGATAATTTCCTGCGCTGACTTATATGCCATCGGGCATTCATCCAACGTGGATTCATCGGCTGACGTAGTATAAATTCCATTCATTTGCTTTTGGTATTCCTCAACGCTGAATGCTTTTTTAGCCGCTGTTCTGCTATATAGTCTGCCAGCACCATGTGGTGCAGAAAAATTCCAATCAGGATTGCCCTTACCAACGCAAATAAGGCTTCCGTCTCTCATATTAAGAGGAATAATCAGCTTCTCACCCTCTCTAGCGGATACAGAGCCTTTTCGGATAATATCATCCGATTCATCAATGTAGTTATGAATGGTTTCAAAGAAGGACGCATGGGTCAGCATAGAATTGATTCCAACGCCGTCTAAAATGGTATGCATAATTCTTGCTCTGTTCATCCTCGCAAAAGCCTGACAAATTCGCATATCATTAAGGTAGGAATCACGTTCTTCGCCTTCAAGATAGCAAAGTTCATTCGGAATATCAGGGAACTGAACATCCAATTCTTTGATTTTTTGCGAGATTTCTTGTTCACGACCCTGCGCTTTCAGTTCCGCAATTAGATGTTCCGTAGCGTCTTTTCTTTTATTCTTTCCTTTAAGATTTGAAATGGCTACGCTTTGATGATATTCTGCGACTTGCTTCCCAAGATTTCTGCTTCCAGTATGGATAACAAGGTACTGGTTTTTTTCTTCATCTTCGTCCAGCTCGATAAAATGATTGCCACCGCCCAAAGTACCCATGCTACGAAGAATCCAGTCAACATTATGTAGGCTATCTTTGCAATCAAGCTGGCCAAGGAAAGAATCCGACATTTTCTGCGATTCGTGAACATTCATTCCAGCCGGAACTCGTTCTCTGATTACTTTATCTAACTTTTTCGGGTCGATGTGTTCAATTCCAAGTTCAGCGACAAGCATTCCGCAGCCAATGTCCACGCCTACAATATTCGGAATGACTTTCTTGCCCAAGTTTGCCGTAAACCCAATTACACACCCGGAACCAGCATGAACATCTGGCATAATTCGAATTTTGCATCCGTCAACAAAGCTCTGATTACAAAGCGTTAAAATCTGCTCAGATGCCTTATCTTCAATATTGTCCGTAAACACCTTTGCAGACGCATATTTTCCTTCAATCGTTTTCAACTTGTTCTCCTTTCTCATTCAGTTTTATTCTAGGTTGCGAATAATGTCACCTGTTCTGTTCAGCAATCCGATACCATGTCTGGCGGGTTACGCCAAGCTGTTTGGCAGCGTCCGTGACCGTGAGAATGCGCTTCTCCACCTGCTCATGGAGAACGTCAAAGAGGTTGCGGTCATACTCGGTGGGCTTGCGACCTTTATAAACGCCTTTCTGCTTTGCCACTTCGATGCCCTCTTGCTGGCGATCAAGCATATTCTGTCTTTCAAATTCGTTGATGGCTGCAATCATCGTAAGCATCAGTTTGCCAGTTGGAGTGCCTGTATCTAGGTTCTCTTTATCACTGGCAAGGTGCACGCCGTTAGCTTGCAGCGTTTCAACCATTTCAAGCAAGTCCTTTGTGCTGCGGGCAAGGCGGCTGAAATCGTGGATAAACACGGTATCGCCCGGTTGAACAGATTTAAGCATCTTCTGCAACTCCGGTCTATCCATATTCTTGCCAGAGACCTTCTCGATGAACCAACGGTCAATGTTATGCCGCTTCAACGCTTCTACCTGTCGTGCTTCATTCTGTTCAACAGTAGATACACGAACATACGCTACGTTCATTCAGAATCGCCGTCCTTTGTTCTTTTGGGGTATTCCAAACGGTAAAAATCTTCTTTGTCCTTTTTGATGGTTTTGGGACGAATGATAATTTCGTAGCCAAGTTCATCTGCAAATTGTGCAAATTTCTCTGCGCTCAGTTCTCCACGATTCAGCCTATCCGTGACGCTCGTTGCTGCTTTATAACCAAGTTTTTTTGCGAGAACCTTGTAAGTTATTTTCGGATGAGAATTTACAACCATGTCTTTAATAATTTCTGCGGCTCTCATTTTTTTGCTCCCTCTTTCTTTTTGCTGGCTTCAGTATACCACAAACGTATTTATACGTCAAGCGTAAATTTACGTTCTATGTATATATAAATATACTATACTCTGTAAATACAGAGTATAGTAGTATAAGAACGTTAATCATTTTACACGAAAACGTGTATACGCTTTATTTTTGAGCAATTCTGAATCTGTAAAGTATATTTTATTCAAATTTCCATATTGACAAGTGTTCAATATCTGGTATATACTATCACCAGCAACAAAGCGAGGTGATGAAATTGCAGAAAGCAGCAGAGCCATCTAAAAACGAATCTATGCGTATGGTTTCGTTCAGACTTAGCGAAGAGGATATCGAAAAAATCACATTTTGCGCTAACGCTCTGGATGGAACCAAGAGTGATGTTGTAAGAATGGGCATTGATCTAATCTTCAACGTTGCAGAACGCATAAAAAAATAAGCTATCAGCACCCACCTACCAAAGTTTAGCTGATAGCTTATCCGTTACAAAAAGAAGGTACTGCAACCACCAAGGGGGCAGTCTCCCTTTTCGGAATCTATTATACCAAAAAGGGCTGCTCTCCGCAAGAGTTAGGAGAAAAAACATGAACTTTCCAACGAAAACCGAAGAATTTCTGAAAACTCTCGCACACGGCAAAGAGCCGACCAGAGAGGACAGAGAGTACGCAGAAGCGCTGGGTAAGCTGTCCGAACTGAACTACCGGGCAGGGTACGAAGCGGGAGCAAACAAAAATAAGGGCTGAGTTTTGTGCAAGTCTACAAATTTTGACGTCAACGCTATCGAGTGCTATATGTAGCACTTCTTTTCTTGACTTAACACAAAATAAGGTTATACTAACATCACCAGCAAATGAAAGGAGGTGAATAAACATGAGTAGTCCTTACGCCGAGCGGTTCAAGCGAACGCTGACGATCAGTATGACTGACAAGCAGTTTGAACATTTGCAAGCGTATTGCATCAAGAAGCGTGTCTCGTTGTCCTTTGCGCTTCGAGATGCGTTCTTTACGCTGCATCCCATCCCGGAGATCGATGAAAACGAAAAATGATACGTTCGCTGAAGTTTGGCGACAGAAGCGAACGTATCATAAACAACACTGGAACAAGCTGTTCCAGCCTTATTATAGCAGGAATTGGCTTGTTCCGCAAGAACCATAGGAGTTTTTATGGAACAAAAGGTTAAATATGCTATCAATCTTATTAGCGAAAACGGACAGGTTGTCGTTTCCAGCCGTGAAGTAGCGGAGAACTTTGGAAAAGAGCACAAGCACGTTCTTCGCGACATCGAAAACCTGATGGGAGGAGAGCCCAAAATTGGACTGTCCTCTATGTTCTTCAAATCGGAGTACCTTTCAGTCCAAAACAAAGCGCTACCTGAGTATCTGATGAATCGCGATGGGTTTACGCTCCTTGCTATGGGATTCACCGGAAAGGAAGCCCTTGAATGGAAGCTCAAGTACATTGATGCTTTCAATCAGATGGAGCAGAAACTCACTAACCCGGAGCCTGAATCCACGGAAATGCTGTTGAGCCGCGCTCTGATCGCCGCTAACAGTGTTATCGATACGGAGCGTAAGAAAGTAAAGGCTCTGCAAGCGGAAAACGCCAAGATGAAGCCTGATTCCGATTACGCAAAAGCGATGCTACTTTCCGATGAAAGCCTGACTACCACGCAGATTGCCATGAACTACGGCATGAGCGCACGAAAGCTGAACAAGATTCTTAGAGAGCTTGGCATCCAGCATACAGTGAACAAGCAGTGGATTCCTTACCAGAAGTATCTTGGCAACGGATACGTTGTCGGGCATCCGATCGAGCTGCCGAACGGCAAGACAAAAGAGGTCACTCGCTGGACAAGAGCAGGTCAGAAGTTCATTTACAGCAAGCTCAAAGAAGCGGGCTATCTGCCTGTTGGTGAGCAGATTAGAATGGAGAAGTGCTGATGGACTACTCGGAAGAAATGTTTCGGCTACAAGCTGAGAATGAAGAGCACAAAGCCGTTTTAGAAAAAAGCCATGAAATCCTTAATCAGGCATTAGAAATCATCATGCCAGAGGATAAGCGGTCAAGAGAAGTTGTAAGTGTAGCACTAGCAACGTCCGTACAACATTTTTGCGAGGACAGCTATTCAATGGGATACAATGATTGTTTGCTCGACATTCTCAGGGAAAAGGAAGAAGTCAGCGCTCCTATCATGTTTCCAACACTTAAATCGTAAATAGCCCATAAGAAAAGCCAGTGGTTAGAGAGCATCTAGCCGCTGGCTTTTTGCGTTATGCGTTTATTCCTCTACAAGGTCTGCGTACTTGACTTCAATACGGGGCAGTTCATCGGTAGTGCTGGTCAATGCTCTGGTGATTTTCTCAAGCCCGGTGAACTCACCGTAGACGTTGATAATGTCATCTTCCAGAATCTTCACGGCATCGCCACCACGCTTATCCAGCATATAATACTCGTCATCGGCATAGAATCCGTATCCGCTGTTGTCCGTGTAAGTTCGCCATGCTTTTTCGCTGCCGGAGAAGTTTGCGTCAATAATCTGCGAGACCTTCACCTTGACTACAATCTTAGTGCCTTCATACTTTTCAGGATAACGGCACAGCTCCTTATAGTCCACAGTCTGACACTCTGCCTTGTAATCGTCCTCGCTGATCTCAGGCACAACAGATGCAACGGAAGAAGCGGTGGATGCACTTGCCTTAGTGGTGCTACTGCTTGCAGAGCCGTCAGAACTGCTGCTAGAGCCGCCAATGGCAGACAGAACAATCAATACGATAATAGCGATGAACCACCAACGCTTGTAAATTGGCGGTTTATTCTTACCGCCACACTGAGGGCAGACCTTTGCACTTGCGGCAATCTCTGCGCCACAGTGCTTGCACGTTGTCATTTTACTTTTAGCCATTGTAGATTCCTCCCTTTCAAGGCTTGTAAGGCAAGTATAGCACAGAATACAGACCCTTTGTAGGGGTCTTTTTGTTTTTGCGCGAAATTTTTGAGATTGGCAATAGGGGGTGGGGTGTTTTGCGCAGAAAAGAGGGGGTGGTGAATCACCATCCCTTTAATAAAACGTCTTTTTTGAATTTTTTCTACGCGAGGTGTCGACCACCCCACCCCCGGCTCGCCCCATATACCCCAGAGGTGGAGACCCCAGCCCAGCGCACCCGGACAGACTGAACAGCACAGGCAGCAGGGCAGGCCGTGCCAGATGCAAGGCAGACCACGCCACGCACCGACACACACGCCCAAACGCTGGACACGCTGCACCGGTCTGCTCCCGATACCAGACAAGCCGCGCCGGGACGATCGGACAGTGTGCGGGGCGCTGGACTGCCTGCGCAACGTGTCCGATAGGGCACGCCCAAACGGACAAAAAATAAAAACGTATAAATACGTCATTATGTTGCGTGTGCAACTTGACAAAAACGTAAATATACGTTACAATATAGGCACAACGTAGATATACGTTACACCTACCAAATACCGTTACAAAACAGGAGGACAAAAACCATGAAAAAAAACATCGACTACACCGCACTCTCTGATACCATCCGCGCCGAACTCAACGCCCGCCACGATCGCAGCGCATGGGATAAGGCCGTCACGTTGTACGCTCTCGACCTGCTGGAGGATATCCAGTGGGGCGCAAATGACGTGGAGCGGCTCCCGATTGACGGTGCAGAGCTTGAGCGGTGGGCGCTCAACGGTGCAAGCTGCTGGGAGCAGTACAGCAACGGCGGATGCTCCATCTGCTACAATGCCGATATCGCCGCCCGCGTCTGCACCCCCTCCGAACTCAAGCGCACCGACGGCGGCATGAACAACCCCAACAGCCGGGAAACGTGGCTTGACGTGCAAGCCCGCGCACTGTATCAAGCCTGCAACCGTATCCGCACCATCTGCCGCACCAACGGCCTGTATTGCAAGGGGGTGCAGTAATATGCTGGTACTTGATGCAAGCCAGTGGGCCTCCCTCTGGTACGTTGGCGGCATGATTTCCGGTTTTCTCTTCTGTCTGGTCTGGCTCAACAATCGGGCGGAGCAGTAAGGAGGTAAGACAATGACAAAAGCATTTCGTGCAAAGCTGCTTAAAGCTGGCGCATTAGATACTGCAAAATATCGGTATGCTGTATATCACGGCCACGCCTACGACGTTATCAAACGAATTAAAAAAGCCGAAATCCGTTCTTGGAACGCCGAAAACGACGAGTATTGGGAATCTGTAGAATACATTTGTTATTAAATGAGGTGAAAAAAATGACGACGTTTGAAGAAAAAGTGAACGCATACCGCGAAAACAAGCGGTTAATTGAAGAGCTCGAAGCAATGAACGACGCAATTAGGGCAGATATAATTACAATGATGCACGGCGCGCCGGAGATGGTGCAGGGCACGGCAAAGGCCATTTATAAGGATGTGCAGAGCGTCCGACTTGATAGCAAGCTTTTGCAGGCCGCACACCCGGATATTTATGCCGAGTGCAGCAAAAAGACCGTTTACAAGCGGTTCAGCGTGGTTTGATAGGAGGTATTTAATATGTGTTTGGTTGTTATTAATGGCCGCGTTGCTGCTGAGTGTAGCGCAACCACAAAAGGCGCTTTTTGTCACTTTGGCGTTTGGTATACTTACGACTGGGAGGCAATCACAAAATGATATTATCTTGTGTCCTGTTCATTTTTTGGTTTTTCTCTGCGCTGTTCAAAGCATCTAAATGATACCGTCCGGATACTTTAGCGGGGCTGCACCGTAAAGCAACCCCGCCCCAGCCCAAAAGGGCAAAAAAACTTTCTGCAAGTCCTGTTTTTAGGGCTTGCAGTATGATATACTGAAAAAAAAAGGCAAAAGCCCAGAAAGAAAGGTATTACCATGAAAACTTACACGGAGCACGAAGTAAACGGCCTGAGTATTTATGTGGACGACGAAACCGGAAAAGTACATCACGCAGTGAATTGGGATAGCGCAAATCAGACAACGCTTTATCCATACGCCTATAACACCCGCTCCCGTGTGTGGGATAATGTCAGCGGAGATTATACGCTGGCAGGATTGAAGCGCACAAAGCGTTTAATTGAATGGCACTAATAAAATCTTCACCCGGTCAGAAATGACCGGGCTTTTCTTTTGCCTTGCATCTGCTGAGGGTGCAGGGCTTTTATTTTGCCCTGCTGCAATACAGCTATATACAATCGTTTACAGGGCGTTTTGTGCCGTCTATGCAGTTATATCACCAACTCCGCAAAACAGCGCACAGGGCTTTACATGGGTGTTTCCGTTGATTTGGCCCATTCCAGCGTACACAATACAGTAACTACACAAGCCAACTATGCACCGACTGCGCCACACTGGAGGGCATACCATCAAGCGCAGCACCTCCAGCATATACCAGATACCAACGCCGCGCCCGGACGCTGTACAGGTCAGCACAGACCGCCTATTATAATAATGTATATAAGAGGGTGCAACATATCGCAGACCATGCCAGACCGGAGGGATCAGCTCCTGCCGTCTGCGGATCGCTGGCAAGTGCTGACACGCTGTCAGCAGTCCAGCAGCAGGAGGGCGGCGGGCGGAGCGGAACCATTGACGTCTACCGCCGTATCTCTTTTCGGGCTTTCGCCCGATAGCTAATAGAGGCCAGCAATAGTCGCAGCGTTCCGACTGGAATAGTCGTAGCCAATAGTCGCAGTCTCTCCAATAAAATAGTCGTAAAGTCGTCAGATGACTAGCTTTTGAAAGTCCTATATATTGTATAGTAACGAGTAGCTCGCTGATAGTCGTAGAGTAATAGTCGTAGCATTTTCTTGCGAGCTATCGTCAAATAGTCGTGTATTTTTTGTGTGAAATAGTCGTTCTCCTTTTAGAGAAAGAGAGGTGCGATAGTCGCTAAGTCATCCGACCACCCTAAAAATCGCCTCTCGTTCCAATTTCGCATAATATATTCCTCCACTAGTTATACCTATTTCGCATAATAAACGTACTTATTATAGTATACAGATATAGTTACTTCCGATAATCACGGATTATTTCGTATAATAACTCGTACCATCCGATTCTGTCCGTTCCTGCTCAATTTAATTCCCAGTAACGCATTATGGTATTTTAATCAATCCATAGTGTTCTGCTAGGAATAGTCTATGCAACATTTTTGCATATCCAGCCAACTGCAAAATGAAGTCAATCCTCCATGTCTGCAATAGTCGCAGACCATCCACCAGCAAGAATCTCACGCCAGTTCTCGCCTACGGTTTGCTCTGCTGGCTAACGGTATAGCTTTGGAGATAGAGGGTTATAGGGGGAAAGAACCTTTACAAGCGATTGAACTCTGGTTCACTGTATTGCTACTTCTCCTGTTCCTTGTCAATCCACATATCAGCAAAGGCCTTCCAGTTGGTGATAGGATTTCCGGTCTTGGTCATCCAGCCTGTTCCATCATAGTAGTTCATGAACCTGCTGGCAAGCCTGTTCTCACATCCAGCATCCAGAAAATACTCGCTTACATTCTCGAAGTCCGGCGTGATAGCGTTCCCATCGGGCGGGTCGCCCGTTTTCTTAATAACTTTTTTTCTTTTCTTTTCTTCTATATTAAGGAGGTGAACGATTGTTCCCCTCACAGGTGAAGCATCATTCCCCTCAGAGGTGAACGATTGTTCCCCTCCCTTTTCGCTCTTTGACGATTCTTCCGGCACTTTGACGTATATCTTATCGGGCTTGTTCTTCCCTTCACGCTTGCGCTCGATCAACCCGGCTTCTTCCAGCTCTTTCAGAGACTTCTTGACCCATCGTTCCGTGAATCCAGTATCGGCAGCAAGGTCTTTGATGGGGTACACGATGTATACTCGCCCTAGTTGGTCAGCAAACTTTCCGCTTCTGCTTGCCCTCTGTGACGACCTTGCACGATTGAACAGGTAAACGTAAACAATTTTCTCTGTTGGGCTAACGTCAATAGTCGAGAGAAATCGAGGGTAGACCATGTACCCATTGATCTTTGTGTCGGCTTTCATGTATTCCATTTTCTCCTCCTGCAATAGTCGTAAGCCCCTACAATGCGCTCACAGCCCCGCAGAGCCGTGCCAGAGACGTTTTATGTATTCAGCCGATAAGTTTTTGCCGTCTGACGCCAAAAGCGTTTGTAGGGCTTCTGTGTTCGTATATGCAAAAGGCTGCCATTGCTGACAGCCCATACACTTAGATTCCGTATTTGTCCTTTTTTCTAAGAACGACCCACCCCAAAAAGTTGAAAGAATTGCATTTTTCTACTCTTTCAAGCTTTTTGGCAGTAACAACGGTTTTTACACCATCGCTTCGTCTGTACAAGTTATGGAACAGGCAATAATCTCCTTGACGGTTCAGGCAAGCATCACATAGACCGTATCTTCCCTTCCCAGCTTGCACGTTGTCTATGAACTTCTACAATGTATCCATGTGGCTCACCTTTCAATCCATCCAAGTGTACTCTTGGAACCGTTGAATCTGCTTGTTAAACGTGATGGGAAGGTCTCCTATCTCGCCTTCCTTGTTCTTGCTTAGCCGGAACAGGTACTTGTCGGGGTTATCGCCAGACAGAAGAATGATTGCATCAGCGTCCTGTTCGATCTGTCCGCTTTCTCGCAAGTCGGAGTTGGTAGGCGTTGCTCCGGGCTTGGATGGGTTTCGATTGAGCTGTGCCAGTGCCACAACGACAATGCCTGTGGTCTGCGCCAGTTCGTGTAAGGCAATGGATATGGCTGTAATGGCGGCATATCTGTCCTTTGCGCCTGTTTCGTGGATAAGTTGAAGATAGTCTACGAAGATGACCTGAGCCTTTTTACGGAGAGCTTGAGCCTTCATCCATGCCACGTTCTTTCCGGAAGCGGAGCGGATATATAAGGGCATCTTCATGTTCTTTGCCTGTCCGTCAATCTCATTTAAGCTGACCGCCTTATTTTTTACCGTGTCCAGAGGGCAGTATATTTGATTAGCCATCAGACGTGCACCCAGCTTGCGTTTGCTGGTTTCTAGGCTGAAATAGTACACGGTGTAGTTTTGCTTTGCCATGCTTGCTGCTATTTGCAAGGACAGGGCTGTCTTGCCCGCAGACGGTCTGCCGCCGATGATGATAAAATCACCCGGTGAGATGTGTAGCGCTTCATCCAAACGCTCTAGGCCTGTCTTGATGTACACAGGCTTCTCGTCCATGTGAAGCACATAGTCGTTCAGCACATCCTCGTATGTCCACGCATCTTCTTCCTCAGCTTTCAGGCTCATTGCTTCGCCCATCTGCTGGTAAATGTCTGATAAATCAGAATAGTCGGTAAGCTCACTGGTCATCTGAAACGCCAGACCTTGCACACGAGTGAGTGCAGCTTGTTCTCTGATAAGCTGTGTCCAACGCTGCATCTGCTCCCTGTCAATTCGTACACACTCTGATTCACAGGTTTGTACACACGCTAAGAGCGTCTGCGCTACGTCTGGATGCTGCGTGTTTATCTCTACTATATCTATCTTACCCCTAGCCGTCCAATAGCCCTGAACAGCCGCAAAAGCGTCTCTCAGCTCAGGTCTGAACAAGTCAAGTTCAAGGTCTGGTATGATTTCATCCGCAACGCCAGGCTCGCAGAGCATCAGCGCACCGATAAATACCGTTTGAACGTCCATTGTCATAGTCTAGGAAACTCCATCTCCGTACTTTGCTCGTACTGGTCATCCTGTTTCAATGCGTAAATATCCTGCCATCCAGCATAGATGCTCTGGTCGAGAATGGATTTCCAGTCATGCCAATCAAACTTTTCCAGCTTGTTGCAGAGCATCTGCTTTGCCCGGTCTGTCATAGGTTTCTTGATTCTTGTACGCATCTGTGCGAACTCTCGCAGGGATTCCAACAGGGCTTTATCGCCATGAGCAAAGTCGGAGAAGATATCAGGTTTCTTCTTGACTGCACTCTCCGGCAAGGTCTTGACGTTCATCTGACTGTCAGTTGATACTATGCGTTCATTGTCATCTGACTTTGAACTCATAGATGAGCTGACCTTCATCTCATTTATGACATGAGGATGAGTTGACTTTCGTGTAGACCATCCTTTTGACGCAATATCGCTTCTTTTCGATTCTTCATCGAGCAGATGCTTAATCAAAATGAAACAAGATTCTGCTTTTTTTGAGCTCAAAGTTGCGTCTTTTTCTTCAAAAACGTATGCACAGATTGCATCATAGAGTTCTAATTTCTCTTTACTTTTGAGTGTGGAGATGGCTTCAAAGTAGTATCGTTGGAATGTAAAGCTGTCTCGTTTTTTGTCCATGCTCAGTCCTCTTTGTAACGTTTGTTCCATGCCTCGATTGCTTTTTCTTTGCTAATCGCATCGGATGTCTCTACTCCGCAACTTTTACATATTACAAAATAAGTCATACCGTGTCCAAATAATCCTATTTGGGGCGGCTTTGCGCCGCAGAATGGGCATCTCTTAAGTTCTTCCATCCTTTTTCTCCTTTATATTGTTCTTACTGCTCTTTTATTCCAGTCTATAATTGCTGATGGCAAAAAAGAAAAAGTTTGAGAATGTCTGCCACATTTATCGCATAAAACCACATAATGCGCATAAACACCAAAAGGCTCTTTTTCTTTTTCGATATGCGGCTCAGCTCCGCAAAGGCACAATTTCAATTCTGTCATTTTCTAAATCCCTCTCTCGTTCTCGTGATTCGCTTATGCGCCTTGACAGGTCTTGCGCCTTTGCCGTATGCCGGGCGGATATGTTTTGCCTTGATATGCCCGCAAGGCGGCTTCGGCCCGAAATCAAAAAGGCTCAAGTCCATAACGATGACGCCAAACTTCTTGTTCGTCATACTCAATCCCCCTTTGGTGGCTCTGGCATATACGCCCAGTGCGTCACTTGTGCGTACTTTTCGCCAAACTCGCTTTTCTCGACATTGTAGTAGCCTTCGTAGGCATCAGCCCAGAATCGACCATTCCAAACTGCCTCGAATACTTCTGGTTTGTTTCCAATAAAGGGTTGCATAGAAACAAGCACCGCATCGCAATTGTTAGGCGGAAGCCCTTCTTTTTCAATAGAGTGCCAAATCACTTTGTTTTCGCTCATATTGTCCTCCTATACCATCGGAAACGCCATCCAATGCGTCACCGTCACATCTTTCGGCAGTCTCTCGCCTATCTCATCCCAGAACTGACCATCTGCGTAACAGCCAAGAAAGTACGCTGTTGGTGAGATTCCTTGCAACATTTTTCCATCTTTATCACGCCACGTTGTCTTAGTAGCAAGCAACAAAGGTTGCGCTCGCTCTCGTGGCTGTTCGCTTGCTGGATGCCAAAGTGTGTTACTCATAACCTGTTCTCCATCAAAGAACCACAGTTCGGGCAGTAGTTGTAGCGGTCTCGGTTATTTCTCGCATGGCAATTACTGCACATAAACTTCGTCTTATCTTCGTCTTGTGCAATCCATTCAGCGGTACGCTCTAAGGCTGTCGGGGCATCTTCTACAACGTCAATGGCATCGCCAATACCGCAAGCACGGCATCTAACTCCATTGTAGTTCTCGCAGCCATCACAATAAGCTTTCTGGATTCTTTCAATAAGTGCGTTTCGTTCAAGGTATTCTGGATAATTAGCCATTGTCTTTCACCTCGATTGTTGGCGCAGTGTCGATGTAGTCAAGCACATCGTCTAACGACAGGCCACCTATTGTTCCATCGTTATACACCTGAATCCACGCCTCGATGTTTTGACGTAGTTCATTAGCATCAATCGGTCTGACTTCCGCTGCCCTTTCTCCTTTCAATCTCCTTGCAAACCACCTTGTAAAACGCATCCCACATCTCATAGTCGCAGGACTCGCCAAAGTCGAACCCTGTCCGCTTTCGCTCTGCAATGTCACGTTCAAAACAATCCAACGTCTTGTCCGTCAGTTCTGGCAGAAGCGGTGTGATGTATCCGCAAACAAGGCTAGGCATATATGACCGTCTGCCCAAGCAGTAGCGGACAGCGCAGTTGCAGACCGCCCCGAAATCGTCATTGGTGGGGTCTACCATGCCTTTAGGAACATCTGACCTCAAATCATCAACGCTGCATTCAAGGGCTTCCGCAAACTTTGCCAGCCGCGTTTCTTTCTTTACGCCACGCTTTTGCTTTTCAATGGCACTGACGTACGCGCAGGTCGTTCCGATCATATTTGCAATATCTTTTTGCGTGATTCCAAGTTCAAGCCTACGCTTCCTGATTTTCTCCCCTGTTGTCATTTTTATACCCCTGCCTTGTACATCGTATATAAGACCACAAATCCAATCAAAAAAATAAAAATGTGGAGAATTGCATTCGCAAGAACCTTTATCTTTTCATCGGAAATTTCGTTCAAAAATATATCCCATATCAAAATTTTTTCAATGAGATATGCCACCCCACATATAAATATTCCAACCAGAAAAGAAGCTAAAACCACAATCAACGCATTTCCAAGATTACTCATTTTCTTTTTTCTCCCATTCCTTGCATCCACGTTCGTCCCACACGAAGTCTGCAACGTGTTCTGACTGGTCGTTTACACATACGCCCTCCGGCTCTTCGTACCATTTGCAAGAGCCACAGGATGGCTCGGATTTGTTCTTGCAGGATTCTGCTGTGCATCGGATAGCCTTGCCAGCAGAAAACTGCTTGATACCCATGCAAGAGCAGTGTTCGGTGGTGCAGTAGAAGTTCATCCGATTTTCCTCCAACCAATTAACTCGCAGACACCAATCGTTACAGGGTCGCATCTGTGAATAACTATGTCCCCTGTTCTTTGCTCCTCGATAGACGGTCTGTAGACAAATCCTTTTTCTTTTGATTCCAAAACTCCATCGAGAATGTTCTCCGGCAAAATTAAAAATCCATCAGAATCTAAAATGGCATCGCATTGCTTGCATTTATAGACACAAACTTTTTTCATCTTCTTTGCCCTCTCTTTCCCCTGTTGAACCGCCCGATCACTCGCTTATACTCTGCATAGCACTCCGGGCACAGGTCGCCAGTGTCCCTACGCCACGCCCAGTCCTTGAAGTATTCGTCAGGGTTCATCATCCTGCCGCCCATAACCGCTCCGCAGCGGTCGCATACTCGCTTGTGGTATATTCCTCTGTCAGTCTGCATTAGTCGTCCTCCTCAAAACCCGGCGCCACCCTTGCAATATATTCAGTCTCGGAGCCTTCTGGAAATGCAAGTTTAAGGCTTCCGCCAATCGGCTGATTATGCAAAGGGTATATGTCGAGACCGTTCATTGCGACTTTCGCTGCTTCTTTTTGAGTAGAAGCGTGAACAAGTAAATATCCACGTTCTCTCCATTCAACAGGCACTTTATACAATCCCATGTTAGTTATCCTCCCCAACATCCTTAAACAGGATTTCCTTGTCGGCTTTCCAGTCTTTGATTTTGCAAGGAATGTCCGTGCCAGGAACTGTTTTTTTCAGCCCATCCATCTGCCAGACGTTCCATGAGATGGTATCTGCGATGCAATCAAGAAAAATGGGCATGAAGCCAATTTCCAGCTTTTCAGCATCAAACCGATACCTAAAATTCTCGATCAGCGTCAAGAATAGGTTGCACCTTGCCAGCAAGAGATTGTCTCCCTGCCACTCATAGCCGTATGTCGATGCGTAGGCGTTAATTGCCCAGCACATCCACATATCGTAGTCATGGAACTGCTCTGCCAGAACATTCAGCTTCCTGTCCAGCAAACCGATTCTGTCCGGCACGGCAATCATCTGCCCTGTGGTGGTATCGTATCGACTTGTGAGGAACGGTGCTTCTCCACAGGTGACTTCAAGACAAGTCTTGTTGATGTACTCCTTCCAGTCCTTGCCCTTCAGGTCGTTTTCGGCAACGTCTGTCATCTTCTTGCAAACCCAAGTCGGCGTAAACACCTCTGCTTTCTTGCTGGTTCGCTTCTTCTGGTCTGCAAGCCGTTTCTGCACACGAGGGACAAGCTGAACCTTGTCCAACTGCTCCAGTGTGATTTCATCTGCAAAGCCCACGCCCAGTTCGGGCGGCGGGTCTGTCGCCCAGATGATGTTTCGCCCCGTCGTGTGGTCTTGCAAGAGAACAGGCAGGAACGTGCGTAGGTATGGGTCGGAGAAGTCAATCAACGTGGTCATGGTCGTATCTATTGGGGTTGTTTCATTCTTTGGTTTCTTTCCCATTCCATTTCTCTCCAAAAGACGTTTATGCGCTTTTTCTGTTCGATTTGTGACAGTCGAAAACCCTCTGACTGCCTACATTTTGTGATTCCAACAATGCGGCTTGCATAGTGCTTCGGACAGCAACGCTTGCCGGGAATTGGTGGTTCATCACAATAGGCACATAAACCAAGTGTTTTCCTATAAGATTTTCCTTCTCTTTCCGTTTTTTGCTTTTTTTCGTCCTGCATTCAATGCAGGACTTAAATCCTTTTGAAACAGGACGTTTCATACAAACGGGGCATATTCCTTGTTCTTTCAGCCTTTGACGTTTTTCGCGTTGACGCAATTTATGCTTTTGCAGATAATCGGATTTTTGTTTCTCTGTCCTGTTTGCATCATGTTTTTGATGGCTTGCATAATTTTTTTCTAAACAAACAGCACATCTAACTCTTCCGGGTTGTGCATCATTAAGGCAAAACGGGCAAATTCTATGTGAAACGTACCAATGATACCTTTCACGTTTCTCGGCATTTCTCCGTTTTCTTAATTCGTCTTTGCTTAGTTTCTCCAGAAAAATCACCTTGTTTCACATTATCTACTATCCAGCCAATTCCGCATGGCTCAAGTTGGAATCCACATTTCTCAAGAATCCTTTTTGCTTCTCCGTCAATAAATTCAGAATGATTCCCAGCTTTTGTTTCCTTATAAATGCGGACAAGTTCTCGAAACGTGACAAGAGATGGAGTTTGAAAGCCTCTCACTTTAATCCCATCAGTCCATGACGTAAGTATCTTGTACAGCTTTTTCATCGCTTGTCACCTCTCTGTACTCCACGTCAATCCCTTTTGGCAAAGCCGTCTGGTACTTCTGTGCAAGCTGTTCTGCGCTCTGAGCATCACCCAACGGCTGTTCAGGCGGCGCAACGGTGACTTCCACGTTGTCGCGCATACCAAAGTAGTTCTTGGCTCTGAAAATCCACTCTGCCGGATTCTCCTGACCGTACATACCGTTGTACGCCCACATGGACTGCATTTGCAGAATCAGCTTCAGGATGTATTTCTGCTGCAAGCTGTCGTCACGGCGTTTGCCTGCCATAATCTGCTTTAGGCTCACCCATTCGATGCCCAGCACCAGTGCAATCCATTCCACCACAGGGGAGATTCTGGCTTCAATGCAAGCGTCAAAGAAGAAGTCAAGGCGTTGCTGCACTTCAATCGGGTTGTTCATGTCCACGCTCGGAAGGTCGCCAAAATATTTGGCTGCAATCATACCGATGACCTTCTTGTCCTCTTCATCGCCGATTCTCGACTGCAAATCGCCTGTATTCAGCATCTTAGACCTCGTGATTGCTAACTCCTGCTGTTCTTTCACCTTTTTACTCACCTGTGAGCGGATAGATTTCCGCTTGTTAAGCATCTGTTGTTTCTTCTTTTCTCGCTCTTTCTCACGCTTCGCAGCAGCTTCTTCTTTTGCCTTTTGCGCCCGCTTCTCACGCTTTTTCTTTTCAGCTTCAGTCAGCGGCGGTCTGCCACGACCACGCTTCGGGGGTGTTGCCATGTATCAGACCTCCTTTGGAGCGGTCGGCAGTTTCTTCCACCATCCTGTGTATACGAACTCGTTATTGTAGTCGTCAACAAATTCGTTATCAGGTGCGCCGGGTTCGCGGTGCGCAATGGAAACCGAGCATCCATCCCAAATAAGAACAGACTGATAATCAATCGGCAAACCGTCTCTAATGCTAATCCAATCGTCCATACTCTTTCACCTCTTCATCTTCGTTTCGATGTTGTCCAACTTCCATGCAATCTGCCAGACGGAACAGCAGTTGTCCAACTGTCGCCACCATGCGCACTTTTCTTTCTCGCATACGCACCGACCAAGCGGATTGCTGGTCATCTTCATCGGGCAGTAAAGTTCGTTGTCCATCATTTCCACCCCATCACAACAGCCGTACAAACGGCCAGACACACGTTGACGAACAGCCAAACGAGCATTGCCTGTTGTTCTTCAAACAGGTTGTCTACCATGCCTTTGATTGTCCGTTCAGACTGAACTACCACCGCCAGCAGGACTAGGCAGACCAGCCAGCGAGTTGCAAATTCAAACATTGTTAGTTCCACCTTTCTCTCAGCTCTTTTTCGACCTGTTCTGACTTTGCGGTGATGTAATCTGCAAACTCGTCAGGGGTCATGTCCTCTTCTTTGAACTTGCCGACCATCTCCCAGTACCTGTCACCAATGCGGATGATTTTCTGCATCTATTCATCGGTCAGGTCTGCATCGCACCGAAGATTCTGAATCAGTGCGCCCCATGTTGTAGCGATGCCATCCAGAGCCATACGGAAGCCGTACAGCTGGTTCTGCCGTGCGATTTTGCGGAGGTTGGTTGTCTTGACCTGTTTACCACACAGGGGGGCAGTTTCCAAATTTATTCATCTGACTGCTCCTTATTGGTGGAAAGCTCAAACGTGACTTTTAGTTTCTTGTTTCCGATAACGCCCCACGCCTTTTCGAGTTTCGTTTTGTCTAAACTATCCATTTCAATAATAAAATGAGACAGAACAGCGGAAACTGCTTCATCGGTCACATCAGACTTGCTTCTCCATAACTGTAATCCATCTTTCCGCTGCTTTATCATCGTTCCAGCATAGATGGTTCCGAATAGCCCACATCCAACATGATATTCAGCCATTTTTATTCTCCTTTGCTTCAAGGCGAGAGAGCCAACGATCAAGCTTTATCTCGGCGGTCTTGTAGATTTCCTCCGAAACCCTTGCCTTGATACATGGTTTTGAATCAGACAAATAGACCGTAAACGCAACTTTAATGTCTGCTAGTTCCTCTAGCAGATTTTCTTCACACTCTTCAACACTCTTCAACACTCTTCGGTGTTGGGTTCGTGCCATCCAGTGCACGGCGCAGCTTCAACGCAGCCTGCGCCAGTTCAGATGCTTATTCTGCCAGCTGCGCCAAGATTTCGGTCTTGGGCAGAATGTCTGAAATTTTCTTACTCACTTTTGTTCTCCTTTCAGCCAGTCGTTCAACTTTGCCATGCAATGTTGGCAAAGGCAAATCGGCGGGCAACCCTCAAACGATGGGTAAACCAAATTTTTGTTTTCGTTTACAAGCGTCTTTTGGATTGAGTTCCCACAAAGGGAGTTGTCGTAGTATTCAAACGCTTCTCCGCATCTATCACATTTCATTTTCTTTCTCCAATCTCTTTAGCAGCTCATCCACGTCATACCGCCAATGGACACGCAGCCTTTTTGCTTTGACCTCTATCCCCTCTTGCTCTGCCCACTGCCAAGGGATGCTCTTCCGGCTCTCGTTGTAACGGAACGCCAAAACTTTGCTGGCAGAGATTGCAAAGGTGCGGTTGACCGCCCTGTAATTCACTATCACATGGGCGGTCTGACCGCCGTACCCCATTGCTTCCACCATGTCAGTGATGTGCTTTTCCTTGCGGTATTTGCACTTTGCCTTGTCGTACTTACCGAACACCTTTTCCAGAGGGATAGAGGGCGTTTCTATGGTTTTCAGTTCAAACAGGTGGTTCATCGGGTATCGGTACACAAGGAAGTCGCAGATGTTATCGATGGAAAAGGACAGGTTCTCGTTGCCGCCGTAGTAGGTGGCGGCACTGTCTTTCAGCCGGTAGCACCACGCATCGGATGGGACGGATGCTTTGAAGTCTGCTTCAAACTGCTTGCCGGTGTTCATGCGTTGTCCTTTGGTCGTTTTGGGAGTGGCATCCAGAACGGCATATTGTCAGGAAACGACTCCGCAAGGGTCATATTCACAATTCCTGCATGTTCCGTATTGCTATACCAAACCAAAATGTTTCCCATCGAATCTCCGTCACATTTGTGAGGTGGATTTTTCACTATATCTTTCCATTCATTCATCCTCGTTTACCTCCAAATTCACGGAATATGAGTTGCTTTGTCAGCGGGCTTTTCCATTTCCTTCATAATTCGCTTATGTTCTTCCACTGTCATGTTGTTCGGAAAAAAGCACCTGTCAACAATCTCAAACGGCTCAATATAATGGTCAAGAACATCTCGTGCTTCTTTTCGTGCTTTTTCTGCACACATTTCGATATATTCTTCTTCGGTCATGTTGTAATCGGTAATGCAATCGACCACCGAAGAAAACCGGCACAGCAGACCATTAGGTTGTCTTGCAATGAAAGCTCCCATTTATCGTTCACCTCTAAATTCACTTCCGAGAAACCGCTTTTTTCCACGTTCCCGGTGCTTGTCCTCGTAGTTGCGGTGGTACACGCTCTGGCTGTTGTTAAGCTCATGCACAAACGCCTTGCGCTCCTCGAAGTCTTTCTTCTCTTCCTTGTACTTCTCGCAAGTGTCGTGGCAAGCTGTGCAGCGTGATTCGCAGTTGAGACAACAGGTAATCATTCTTCGCCAAATCTCCTTTTTGTGACGGCAATGCAGAAGCTATCAACTTCGCTCGCCCATCGTGCCGTACCGTTTCCATAGGTCTTTTGCCAGATAAGCGGGAAGCCACCTATACCATCGAACAGACTTCCTAGCGTGGCATTTTTGACCAGATAAGGTTTCATCTTCTGTGCAATCCAGAACCACTGCGGTAGAGCAATGCTGTTTCCGAGTGCCTTGTACCGTGGACTGTCAGCGGACTTATGCTTTTTTCCTTTGGTGTCTGTCCACTCGCCAATGTCAGTCCATCCGTCCGGGTAGCCTTGCAGACGTTCACATTCCGTCGGCGTAAGGCGGCGAACGATCCAGCTTATCGCCCTTGGCGGCTCCATGTGTTCTATTGCAACCGCCTGCGCATCGTGCATCGTGTCCAGCGTGCCGGACTTTTCTTTTGTGACCGACGCATGGGCTTGTCCGTTTCCGATTCCATAGCTTTCCATGACCTGCGGCCCGGAATGTGATGCTATACTCCGGCAGGTTATGGATGTAGCCGTATCTCCCGTCACAGCCCCGTTGTATAAGTCAACTGCGATTGCGGTACAATCTGTGATCCGGCTTTCGTGGTCGCCGGTGATGGTGGGCACTATCTGGCCGTCGCCATTTCTTCGTGCATCAAATATTTTTCTTTCCGTGACCATTGGAACATACCCGCCGCCAAGACCCATGCTTGCTGGAAGCGTTGGGCAGATGCCGTTTTGTGTGACCGTTGCATGGACTTGGTTACTTTCTAGAACAATAGGTTGGTGTCCGTGTTCCGATGTCCGCAATGTCCCCGTCATGTTATAGGACGCACTCATCGCCCCTCCGCCTTGGTCATTTAAGACTGGAATCGCTTGGAAAAGCGTCTGGTCTTGGAGCGTCGATAGCGTCCCGGTTTTCTCCGTTTGTACCAGTGCGCCCTTGCCGCCGCCTGCGCATCCCGAACGTATTTTCAAGGTGTAGGCTGCGTTCCGCCCCCCCTCTGCCACCACTCGATCATTTCCAGCAATGCGGCTTCCAGCAGCTCCGGTAGTCTCTTGCCACGTCGGGATGCACGGGTCAGGATACCTTGACAGGCTCGTGCGCTCAAATAATATTTCTCCGGCGCGTTGGCCTCCAAGGTCGATGATAAGAGCGATACGTTTTCTTCTCTGGGGCACTCCCCAATATTGAGCGTCGAGCTGTCGCCATGCCAGAGACCATCCGTTTCCGGTGATTGCTCCGGCTTTGCTCCATTTTCCTTTCGGAGGTCTAGGAATTGAAACGTCTGGTTGTTCCACGCGGGCAAGTTCTTCCAGCACGGCTCTAAAATCTTCTCCGCCGTTTGAACTGAAAGCTCCGGGCACGTTCTCCCAAATAGCGAAAGTTGGATGCAATCCATTTGCGCTTGACCTCATTTCCTTTATAATCCGAACCGCCTCCATGAACAGCCCGGAACGTTCTCCTGCAAGTCCGGCCCTGCGTCCTGCAATGGACAAGTCCTGGCATGGGCTGCCAAACGTGATACAATCCACAGGTTCTATCTGGTCGCCGTGAATCTTTGTAATGTCGCCCAAGTGCTTCATCTTTCCAAACGCCCGTCCAGCCAGATAGCGCAGCTCTTATATAAGGTAGGCAGTCAACGCTTTACAGGTCAGAACGGTATGTCATCCGTGCTGCCCTCAATCACAGAAAAGTCATCGTTCCCGCCCTGCGAGTAGCCAGAACCAGATGCACCAGCCAGCGTTTTCTTCGGTCTGACCTCATAGTCACCGGAACGAATCTTGTCCACGCTAGTGAAACGGTCAACGGCAAGCTTCGTCTTGATGTTCCCATCGTTGCCCATATATTCTTCCTCACGGAGAACCACGCCGACCAGCTTACCACGCAGGGTCTTTTCATCGTTGTTGAACTTGTAGCCGGGATTGGACTGCTCTACAGCGGTGATAAAACCCTTGAAGAACGGAAGTGCCTTTTTCTTGTAGCTTTTGATGGTCTTGCCGCCCCATGCCCATTCGCCCGGATTTAGGTTGCCACTTTCGATAAGGGAAGCGGTTTGCTCACGCCAGTATCCCTCGAACTCGCCCTCTGCGACTTCCCACTCGATATTCAAGTACTCCTTTGCAGGCTCGTCCGTTGCCTTGCAGATACCGGCAACATAGCCCCCAACAGGCAAGTCACGGCGTTCGGTGGCTTCCTGTACGTCATTCCAGTTGATGTTCTTCATCTGTTACTCTCCTTTGTTATCCGGCTGAACCGAGATGTTGTAATACTCACGGATGGTCTTGTCTACGGCGGCGAGGTCGTTTTCGATCAGCGCATCGTTGAACATCCCCAGAGGGGTTTTCACGGTGTCCATCCCATCGTTGCGAGTGCTGAACAGGTATCGCCCATCCTGTACAACAGTTTTCAGAACAATGGTGAAGTACCCTTCCACGCAGACTTTCTCGTCCAGCAGTTTGCCAATGGTTTTGAACTTCTCGCCGCCATCGCCGTCACGCTCGCTATGCCCGAAGAAGTAGACCACCACATCGTCCGGCAGCTCTTTTGCTCGCATCAGCAAGGCGTTGAAGTTGGCTGCCATGTCGGTGAACTTCTGGTATCCGGCAACCTTTGCGTTCCGCATGAACTCGCCGGTCATAAGGTAGGTGGCATCGTCAATGACGATGGACTTACGCTTGGTGCTGTGGATTGCGGCATCAATCTTGCTGTAGTCATTGGTAATGTACGTTTTCATGCTGCTTCGGAACGGCAGCGGCTTGCCAAGCACGTTGATAACCGCAACCTGTTCCGGGTCAAAATTCCGAAGCGAAGCGGACTTTCCGCTGCCGGAATGACCATAGACCATTACTAATACTGCCATTTTTCTTCCCTTTCTTCGGCTTCATTAGGCTTCATTGTTCTCACTTCGGCTTAACTCAGCTGTACAAAATTAACCAGCCATCAGTTCTTCCAGCTGTGCACGGAGGTCTTTCAGCTCTGCTTCCCTGTCCTCAATCTCATACTTCAAGTCCTCAATCGCTGCCAGCCGGTCGGCTTCCTTGGCTTTCGCCATCTGTTCGTTGGTCATAAAGCACATGCCATCATCCGGCTCTGTCACGCCGCAAAACCGATCAAAGCAGCCGGAGCAATCGTACATTTCGTTCATTCTGCATTCCTCCATTTGTTGGTATGATGTGTTACACGGCTGATTTTCTTGCTTTTACGGTCGTCATATTCATTTTCCGCAGTAACACCAAGCGCGCACATGACAAGTGCTACAGCCAAAAGCGAAACCGAGAGAAAAGTGTAAAACAGCCCAGCTCCAAGCGTTGTTGCGTTTTCAATTGAGTTTCCGCAACTAACAGACCAGATCGAGAACAAAATCCCAACTGTAACTAATATCGTCCCTTTTGCGCTTTTCATTTTTCCACCTTTTTCAACACGACATCGAAGTAGTCCGGGTTTGAGCCATCGACGATTGCGTATGCGTTCAGAACATCGCATATCTTCAAAAGTGTCCCCGTTCTGATTCCTTCTTTGTGCCTGGCTCTTCTTCTCCCGAGAATGCTATCCAGTGTCGGCCTCGACACTGTGCTTTTTCGACAAAGCTCATTCACACGAATGCCGCGTTCTTTCATGGCATCTTCGAGCGTCATTTTTTCTCACCCTTGTGCCCGAATACCCAAGCCGATGCGGCGATGGCTGCGGCTGCAATAGTGTATTTCGCAGCTTCAATGCCAACCATAACACCGATCTCGTTCATCAACCACATATTCACAAGGAGGAATGCCAGGACGATTGCTAGCGTCCCGGCCCAAATCAAGATAAGTTCAACCAACGTCTTCACACTCAGCCCTCCCGTCCACCAACGGCACATTCTGCAACCGTGTTTTCGATTTTCTTGCGCAGCATTACACAAACCATGCGGATTTCTTTCAGCTTCAAGCCGGAACTAATGACCATGCCATACATATCATTTACGAGCTCGTACGCTTTGGGGGACAGGTCATCCCGTGCAAGCTTTCGCTTGTATCTTTTGTTTTTGTACATTTCTTATAGTCCTTTCTGTGAATATGTTCTAGGCGGTTAGCTTCTCGGCTTTGCCATCGAATCTCTCGCTTTCCATAATATTTGCCGTTCATCTTTACCACCTATCAATCGTTCCAAGCTGTAGTCCAAGCACTACCTTGCCGTATGTTGTGCCAAGCTCCTTTGCCTTTGCTTTTATTTCCTCGATGGTATAGTCCTTATTCTTCGGCTTTGCCTTTTTCCGCTCCGGCTTCTTGTATTGGCCGCTTTTACCGCTTTTTCGATACTTCTCGCGCAGCTTTTTTTGTGAGGCCGCGTAAGCTGCTTTCGAGCACTCTGCGTGATACTTCTGGCAAACATTTCTCCGCACAAGTGGTTTACCGCACCAAGCGCAAGGAACAGGCTTTGCGGTTTCTTTGCGCTTGGCCTCAGTTCGTTTTCGGTTACGTTCTCTGCCTCGCTCCAAATTTGTAATGCTGTAGCAGTTAAGGCAGTATTTTCGATTTGCGGCTACCATTCCAAGAAGAGCTCCACAGCGCTCACAGTATTTAATCTCCACACCGCTCTCCTGCTTTCTTCTTGGCTTCCCGGTTATGCCGTTCAAAGCACTGGTTCAGCATCTTTTCCATCCACAGTACCTTGCTGGCTTCGTTCCGGGACACGCCCGTTGCCATCGCCAGTTTCAATCTACGCTTACGGCTTTGCGCTTTACAAAATTTCATTGCCAGCACTCACCGACCTTTTTGACGATAAAAGCGGGCACATCCCTGCTGGTAGCCCGGCACAGGCAGACACACTTGGAAACCCAAGTATCAAAAGAAGCAGAAAAGATGCAGCACGTTGCATTTCGTTTAAAGCTTTCATCTCCCGGGCTTTTAAGCCAAACAGAAACCGCCTTGTAGTAGTACGCTTCCGTGACTCCGCACCATTCAATGCTATACCCATCCAAGCACAACCGTTCCATAATCTTCATCGCCAGATGCTTCGCTTCGACAATCTCCTCTTCTGTCCACTTCATCCTGTCCGCTTCGTAGGTCTTGACTGCCTCGTCAATGGCAAATTTTGCGTCATCCGGGTGCTCAAGGTCTACTTTCAAAGTGATAATCTGCTCCATGTTCAGCCCTCCTTCTGCTCAATTTCAAGAATCCTGCAGATGCTCTGGATAATCTTCTCCGGCTTTCGCTCGCCACGAAGAATCTTGTAGAGGTACGAATCATCAAGGAACAATCCAGTATCGCTTTGAACCGCCTGAATCAGCTCCGTTTGCTTCATACCTCGCTGCAACAGCTTCATCTTCACTTCCAGCTCAAAGCCAGAACGGAAGTTTTCTTTCAAAATTCCACCTCCATTTGCTAAAATCTATTGACAAGTACGGAAAACTGTACTAATATAAGGGTGTAGAGAGTTTATATTGTACAGCGTTCTGTACTGCCCATGTCTGTATTATAGTACAGTCTTCTGTACAAGTCAACTCTTTTGTACAAAATTCTGTGCATTTGTATACTTGCACAAATATGGGAGTGTTCTTATGTCGGACTTGTACAGTAACATCCATGCACTCTGTGAAAAAGAGGGCATCAAAGACGGAACCCTTTGTAGTAACATTGGGATTCGACGCAGTTTTCTTTCCGAATTGAAAGCCGGAAGAACTAAAAGCCTTTCCACAGAGGTTCTTTCTAAGATTGCAACTTATTTCAACGTATCGGTTGACTACCTTCTTACTGGCAACCAAAAAGAAAACCCGCCCCAGCAGCCGCAAAGTGAAGTCGATGCAGCAGTGGAGCGGATTAGAAAAAAACTTGAATCCATGCCGAAGGAACAGCGTGAAGCGCTGATGAACCTGATCGAGAAGATGTAACGTTCATGCCCGGTAAAATAAAAGAATCCCTTGTGCCGGGCTGGTGTAGCTCTGCGCAAGGGATTTTCTGTTACTCTAGGTCTAGTGCTTGCTCCGCTGCCGGAATCTTTTCAGGGTGTTCCAATAGCCATGCAATAAATCGGTCAATCTTGGCTCTTTCCTGTTCACTCATTGTGGCATATCCTCCCGATCGGTAAGTGCAGATGTTCATTTGATACGATTATACATCTTTTAGTTGTCAAGTCAATGTATTTTTAACAACTTCGTAAAAATCGAACGTTTTCTTCGCATCCATTACTTCACATCAGGGAAGCCAAAAATTGCAATGACAATGATTAAGAGCCACATTAAATTTAAGTTACCCTTTGCTTTGTAACATTCCGTTGAGCATGGAACGAAAGGGGTTTTCAGGCAGCTTGTCCAGAACATCTGCTTTGACAAGCGCGTTTGTGCTAATGCTATGCGAAACATTGTTTAGCTGCACAATGGCATCGTCCAAGTCTTTTACGGTCGCTCCACGCCGTTCCATTGACTGGAGGAAAGTTTTCACTTCTTCAAGAACGACAGGGTTCTCGGCTTTATAGAATCCATTCGTAAAGTCCATCTTCTTCTCCTTTCACAGCTCCACAAGCTGCCCGTCAATGCGTTCGATGCTGTCTGCCGGGTCGCGCCCATCGTCTAAGGCGGCTATGGCGCGTTCCAGGATGCCTTTTGCTTCGAGGTAAGCGTCTTTATCAGCTTCGTACCCAGAAAGGCTCAGGACAAGCTCCAGCGTCCGTCTGCGAGCGTATGGAATAATCAGAGCATCTACGGTTCGGTTCATTCGCTTTCCTCCCACGGTTCAGGTGTGTGCGGCTTCCCATCGGGAACACTGGCGGGCATTCCGTCGATGATCGGCATACGTTCATGGTTCCAGATTGCAGTTTCTTTCATTTTTGTTCCCTTCCTCTTTGGAATTTTTTGACAATACAGTTATACCACATCTCGCTGTTTCAATGGAACAGCGACTTTTTTCAATTATTGTTTCACATTTTGAACAATATATCAGTTAAATTTCTTTGCTTTTGTATCATTTTGTCGAAAGAGGGGTATTTATGGATGATTATAGGATACGAGTGGCAAAAGCGTTAGAGATGGCAAGAGCGGAATCTGGGCTTAGCCAACAGAAGCTTGCGGACAAAATGGGTGTAGGCCGGACATCCATTTTTCGTTACGAGCAAGGGACAATGGCCCCAGATGCTCCTACTATCATAAAATGGTTCGTGTGCTGCGGTGTTGCGGTCAAGCCGCATATAGACACCTGTTTGCATCCAGGATTATTGGAAAGTCTGGCTGGCGATGCCAGCACCGAGAGAAAGAGAGATACGCTGATAGAGCATATCAAAGACGCCCATCCACAGGAAATCGACCTGCTGTGCTACCTGATCTATGGCAATCACGGCTCAGATTACCTTGCCGTTCTGTGCGAAATGGTAGCCAACCTTCACACGACTTTGCGTGATCGTGTGTCCGTCTGCCGCACCGTCACCGGTCATTATGAAATGGCACAGGCCACCAAAACCGACCCCGACCCAGACGGAACGCAACCCAATATGCAGATTTTATATCAGGCACAGGACTGTGGGGAAGCTGCGGCCATGAATCGAAACGATTCTTATACCATCAACGAGGAAAACATTTTGCGCTGATTGTCGAATTATCGATGTTTTTGCAGAACATTTTGTTAATGTTCATCCACTTTTTGTACACCTATCGGGCAAATTTACCTTGTCAATCCGTCCCCCATAGGCTGCAAATCAACAACATTCGCACGCAATAAACAACGAATTATCGTCAATCTATCGTCTGTGATTGGTCGGCTTGTCAATCTGTCCCCCATAGCATTGAATTAAAAGTTTTTCATCCACTTTTTGTACACCTATCCACAATCCGTCCACGTTTAATGTGGCTAATGATGTATAGCTTCTTTCTGACTACAGTCTTATTTAGCAAATGCAGAGTTCAGTTATCCACAAACTGGAATGGAAAAATAAAGAAATTGTTGAAAATTATCGTCATCGACTATTTAACGATGATATTTAACCTCTTGTTTATTTCTTGTTTAATATATAATAGGTAGACGGGGGACGAAATGACAAAGCATGGGGGACGTTTTGACGAGTCATGGGGGACAAAATGACGAGTCATGGGGGACAAAATGACAAGTCATGGGGGACAAAAATCGTTGACACGTCCCCATACTTGTGATATACTGTTTTCAGACCATTAAAGGAAGTGAGCAGATGCCAAAAATATCAGACAACAACCTTGTCGAGAAAAGCAAATCCCTTGTTTGGGCGAAGTTCAGGGACTACACCGCAGGAGAGCTTCGGCTGTTGGAGGTTTACCTATCAAGAATAAATCCGAGAGACCCAAGCAGTAGCCGTGTGGAGTTCACTTTGGCGGAATATAGGGAGCTTCTTGGACTGAAAAGCCTTGATGCAAGAAGGATTGAGCCGCAGATCAAGCATTTTTTAGGAAATACGGTGTCGATTCCCATTGACAAAGAGAAGGGCACGTTTGAAAGTTTTGTTTTATTCACAAGGGCAAAACTGGACTATGTACCCGAAACAAGGTCTTATGTTGTGGCAATCACCTGCAACCCAGACCTTCGACCCATTTTTTTTGACATTGCTGAAAGTGGATATGTTCGGTATCGGCTGCGTTACACGTCACGAATGAAGTCACAGTACAGCATCTTGCTTTACTCGATTCTTCGGGACTGGTTGAATATGGACAACAAACCGCATGAAATCAGTCTGAAGAAGCTGAGAGAGCAGCTCGGTGCGACGGAAGCCAGTTATGACGTTTATAAGAACCTTCGAAAGCGAGTGCTTGACGTTGCGGTGGACGAAATCAATGCCGTGTCTGACATTGTCGTAACTTACGAGCCAGTCCTTATAGCGCGAAAAGCTGTGGCAGTCAAGTTTAAGCCCAAAATTAAAGCGTCTGAGAAGTTGATTGAAGCGCAGGCAAGTGAAGTGCTGGCCGAACCTCAAAAAGCCGTGAGAAAGCCCCGCAGAAGCGGATATGAGGATTTCGACTGGTCTGTGTGTGACGAACTGGAAAAGCAGGACTGCATTGACGTGGCGAAAGTGGTTGAGAAGTGGATGAAGAAAGAGCATCCTGAAATCAAGCTGCCAAGACGCAGAGAAGCGGTTTATGACACGGTAAAGGCTGCGTATAAGGATATTTTGTCTTTGGATAGGTCTCCGTTCCCGGACAGACCTGTTGGCTATCTGATTAGAAGCGTGGACAAGGCGGGCGTTGTAGATAGGTATATGCCAGCGTTTTATTCCATCGAAGCGTTGCAAAAGTAGTCAGATGTAGCACATTGAGCAGACGATGCAGAAAGGAGAAAGATGAAGAGAGAAGATTTGTATATTGGGCAAAAAATATATATATGCCCAATAATGCTTCCGCAGTTCAATTATAAAAAACCAAGACGTTCAAAAATAAAAAAGATTGGGCGAAAATATGCAACATTCAATGATTATGGAGAGCGCAGATTTGAAATCGAAACTGGAAAAATTGATTGCGGGGATTATTCGTCTACCGAAAAAATCGTTTTGAATGTTTCAGACTATTACGATGAAGTTGACAAAGAAAAACTTCGTTTTGCGATTTTAGACAAAGTAAAAATGAAAAGTGATAGTGTTTCTTTGAACGATTTCAAAAAAGCAGCCAGAGCATTAAAATGCGAAGTAGAGTTGTGCCAAAGAGAAGAAGAATGAAAAGAGTGATAAAATGGCAAAAATCATAGCTATTGCCAACCAGAAGGGCGGCACAGGAAAGACCACCACAAGCACCTGTCTGGCTGGTGCGTTGCAGTTGCTTGGCAAGAAGGTCTTGCTGGTGGACTGCGATGCCCAGTGCAACGCAACGGACACCTACGGCGCACAGACAGAGGACGTGTGCACCATGTTTGATGTGATGACACGGCAAGGAACGGTCGAAGAAGGAATCCAACACTGTGAAGCTGGTGACATTCTGCCGTCTGACAGCGCATTGAAGGACATTGACGAGCAGCTTGTCCGGGACATGGGCAAGAACTTCCGGCTGAGAGAAGCCCTTGAAAGCGTGTCTGGGCAGTACGATTACATTGTTCTGGACACTCCCCCGCAGCTTGGTCTTGCGCTTGTGAACGCACTGATCGCTGCCAACAGCATTATCGTACCCATCACAGCAGACCGTTACGCACTGGCTGGTTTGAGCCAGCTTTCCCAGACCATCAGCGATGTTCGCAGATACTTCAATCCGACTTTGAAGATTGAAGGTCTGCTTCTGAACCAGTACAAGAGCCGTGAGAACCTGTCCAAAGAGGTTGTGGAGCAGCTCCCTGTGATTGCGCAGAACATGGGCACAACGCTGTTAGACGTGAAGATTAGACCGTCTATGGGCGTTCGTAAGGCGCAAGCAGAGCGGCACAGCCTGTTTGGCGGAGACACGGCAAAGAGTACCAGCGCAGAGGATTTCAAGGCGTTGGCGAAGATGATTGTGGAGGGAGATAAAAATGCGACTGATTGATTCTGAAGAACTCGTAAATTACTATTTGCAGAACCAAGCTGACCAAGCAAGATTTCGCAGTGAAACAGCAAGTGTATGCGATACTTTAGAAAATGTGATTCGCCATGTAAAATTGATGGATGAAATTCAGCCGAAAGAAACGGCAAAGTGGGAAGTTCATCATCGAGTAGATGCAGACGGTAAGCGTTGGGACTGGTACGAATGTTCAAACTGTCATTATAAAATTGAGCGTTATCCGAAAATCCACCGTGAAACGAGATTTTGCTCTTATTGCGGAGCAAAGATGGAGGACATAGAAAAATGAAATCAACCAGCAAAAAATCCACAGGCTTGCTTGGCGGGTTTGATTTCCAGCCTATTTTTTCGGATCAGACATTAAGCCGAAGTGAGCCAAAGGAAGAAGAAGTAAGCCAAGAAAAGCCGAACGAAGCCGAACAAGCACAGATTAAGCCCAGTGAATCCACAGACAGCCATGCACAGCCTAATGAAGCACAGTTAAGAAGTATTAAGCCGAAGCAAGCCAAAGACAGCGAAACACAGCCGAACAATGCCGTAGTAAGCGAAAGTAAGCCAAAGAAGCTGAAACAGGCGAAGGAAGTTCAACGCCTTATCGAACAGAGCGATGTTCCCGGTGCACTAGCCGAAGCTGGCTTGACAAAGAAAAAAATCCAGATGCCGGAATCGCATCAGGGCGTTGCAAGTGGCGATGGCAAGCGTTCAAAGCGCATTACCATCCTTATGAGCGAGGAAGAGCGCAAGTATATCAACCGTGAAGCTAGACGGCACGGAATGACGATTGGGCAGTTCGTGTACGCTCTGGCGGCTGCGGCGGCAGAAGGAAAGATTGAGTTGGAGGATTTCTTGGATGAATGATAGTGAACGAAGCCTTATTCGATTTGTTTGCGATGGCGATATGCGAAACGCGCAAAAAGCCGTTAAAATCATTTTGAATTCTATATCATCCAAAAAAGATGAGCAGTTCAAAGAAAATATGTTTCGCAAGTTGGAAAGCAAAAGAGAATTTATTGAATTGCCATATAACTTACAGCATCTTTTGATTGCAGAGGATACAGAAGAATTTCCAGAAGCAAGATTCCTTCTTAGAAACGAAGAAAAAAGTATAACGCAGAAAATCGTTGCTATTTATCGAGCATCTGAAAAATTGAACGAGATGGGCATTCCTTATTTGCCAGCATTGATGCTTTATGGGCAAAGCGGATGCGGAAAAACCATGCTGGCTAGGTATATCGCACATAAAGCGAAACTTCCGTTTTTGAGGATTCAATTTTCAAGTCTAGTTGATTCACACTTAGGGCAAACACAATCTAACCTTGCAAGAATTTTCGATTATGTGAGAACTGCTCCTTGCGTTCTTTGTTTTGATGAAATAGATGCGGTCGGAATGGCTCGTGGGCAAAAAGATGACGTTGGAGAAATGAACCGTGTTGTTATTGCGATTATGCAGGAAATGGATAGATTGCCGAACAATGTCATTATTATTGGAACGACAAACCGATTTGATAGGCTTGACCCTGCACTTACAAGAAGATTTCCGTTGCAATACGAATTAAAGCCGTTGTGCCGTGCGGATGCAGAAATACTTTCTAAAAGGTTCTTTGAATATGCAGGAGCGCAATATGAAAACATAGCTTATGAAGATCACGTCCCCGCATCTACGGTTATCAAAGAATGTACAGAACGAATTGTAAATCAAGTTCTGAATCAAGAGGACTTCTTGGAGGATTAACGTATGATGAGGTCGAAGGAATTTTACGAAGAAAGAATTAGCCGTTTACAGAAAATGATTAAATACGGAGTTTGCGTTCTTTTGTTCGATGTCTTTGCTGTAGCAGTTCAGATTCCATTTATCTTTGCTGGTAAATTGGTTGCAGCGCACTTGATTTTGTCCATCGCCGTATCTTTTATAGCGGGATTTAACTTTAACACGCTTGTGGATAGCAAAAGACAACTTGATATGTACAAGGCAGATATGGAATTGTACTATACAAAAGACGCTTTATTGCATTATTCAAAATAACAATAAAAGTTAAGATTTAGGAGAGATTGTTATTATGATTGAGAGCGAATATATCAAAAAGACAGATGCTATGAATATCGTAAAACGAACTCATGGCGATTATGTGGCTGCATGGAGCGAAATCAGAGAGCTTCCAGCTGTTGAAATTGCAAAAGAAAAGAAACTGGTAGCTAGTTGGAAATGGGATGGAAATTCGTGGGTGTGTGGAAACTGTAAATATCCAAGTATTGTATTGCTTACATACGGAAGCGACTGGGATCCGTATGCTTTCAAAGATACAGCATTTTGCAATTATTGTGGCGCAAAAATGGAAAATGATAAAAGATGAGTTCTAAGGAGAATAATAATGGGTAAGTATGTGAAGCGAGAAGATGTCTTAAAAAAGCTAAAAGATGTATCAAAACTGGCAGACGGAAAATCTGGCAGAGCTGTGATTGCGTTGCTTAGAGCATCTTTGGAGAACATTCCGTACATTGCGGTTGAAGAAGAAATTAAGCAAAACGATAAAAACTAAGTTCTAAAGTTAAAATAGAAGAACCCCTGTGTAGCCGCTAAAAACTACACAGGGGTTCTGTTTTACTTATCAGCAATGCAATCCCAGTAGAGATACGCCTTGCCATCTGCGGCATCTGCGTCCTCAAGGAACGCCTTTGCCATGTCAGCGTAGAAGCCCGGAGTGTCAACGGACTGGCGCTTTGCGACCTGACAATAATCCGAGTACATCATGTTCATGACAGCCCAGAAATCGTTCGGGTCACAGTTGATATTGCGCTGCTTGGCAATGTCCTGGGTCTGCTCCAGCGTCCAGTGACAACCCTTCGTGCCGTCAGCGTTCACCATGTTGTCGCACCATTCCTCTGCTTCATCGTGGGTGAGGTGCTTGCGTGGCATCTTGATCGAGCGGCTGTCTGCACCGCCACGTTCGTACTGCCCAGACCGCTTATCCCAGTCTCCATTCTGCGAGAAGCCGATTTGCGGCATTCTGCGCCCATTCTCTACGTCAGGGTAGCGAGGGATAGGGTAGGGGTCGATGTAGCGGTTCTCCTCCTGTGGATAGTAGGGGTAGCGGTCGTTGTCATCTTCCAGCTTACGCAGACGGCGTTCCATCTCACGTTCCCTGCGGTCACGTTCTTCCTCAAGGCGGTCACGTTCCGGCTCACGGTCTTTGTCGTGGCCACGGAGCATCATCATGCGGCGAAAATTATTCTTGCCCATAATCTACACCTCCTTAAGAAATAGACGCGGGCGCATCAGCGTGGGAGCGGCAGAAGCAGCCAAGATACTTGAACGTGCCTGTGCCGGTCGCAGACGTTGTAACGCGGGTAGCGTAGCGGGTGCGAGTGTGGATGCTTTCGGCGGTTGCCTGAGCGCAGTTGCAGTCGGTCAGAGGGTATGCGGTAGTGCCTGCGCCAATGGTGATGACAACAGGGGCGTTGATGGTGGTCGTGTCCGGGATGCTCTGGGCAACCACGATGCAATACTTCTCTCCGTTCTGGTATGCGCCAGCAGGGATGTTGATGGTCAGCGTATCGTTGGCAAACGTGACAGACTGGCTCAAGACCAGATGGGGGCAGAGTTTGCAGCTTGTTTTGCAAGCCATAATGTTTTCCTCCTAAAAAATCAGGGGCAGAGGTGTCTTACCCCTGCCCCGATGGTTCACCCGGTGTTATCGGGGAGTGTGTTGGTTAGCAGCAGCCGCAGCAGTTCACGCCCACGTTGGGGTTTGCCACCTGATAAGCGGGAATCGGACGAGGATTGACCCGGTTCAGGATGGTATCAGTCTGCTGAGACATCACGGTTGTCAGAAGCGCATTCTGCCGATCCTGAGAAGCGGCGAACTTCAGGCTCTGGTTCTCAGCGGTCAGGGTGGCGATCTTATCCTGCGTGAAGTAGTCCATCATGCTGCGGAAGTTGGCGTTGCAGTTGTCCACGATGGCGCGGGCGTTGTCTGTGATAGCCTGACGGGTAGCGCAGTCCTCCGTTGCGATGGTGTACTTCAGGTCACCGATCAGCTGCTTGTTCTCGCAGCAGCAAGATGCCAGCTGCGTGGCAAGTGCGGTCTGACCAGCCTGCCGAGCGTTGCCCTCCTGCATGATGGCAAGGTTGATAGCGTTGTCGCCGTTGGACACGCTTCGTTCCAGTCCGTTCACGAGCTGTGCGTTCTGGTAGCCAAGCTGACAGATCGCCTGATTGGTGCCAGCAAAGCCGCCAGCAATAGCGGCGTTGATGCCGTTGATCTGCGCCAGCTGGTCATAGCCCAGAGAGCAGATGCCGCTCTGGATGCCTGCCAGAGAACGGGAAGTATCCTGCTGGTAGAAGCCCTCAGACAGAGCCGCGCGGGTGTCTGCACCGCCCTGACCGGTTGCGCCAGTGCCGACCAG
>OLAI01000202.1_pt1 | contig 17491 bp, 21 predicted proteins | sample 1607841 | NCBI WGS metagenome assembly OLAI01 (sample SAMN02674697, study PRJEB24791) | human gut metagenome, SKBSTL033 | isolation source: stool | host: Homo sapiens | place: USA
CTCTTTCCCTACACGACGCTCTTCCGATCTCAGAAGCTGATAAACAATCTTCTCCATTCAGAAAGAGTTAACCGGGATGAAAAAATCGATCTTTTCATAGCAATAATTCCCGCTCTATGTGAGGAAAGTATAAAAGGGATTCTCACCTTGCTTAACTTAACGGATTATCTCAAAATATTTGATACGCGCAGTAGACCAAAATTTGAAATCAATGATGAAAATGAGAAACTGCTTACCGTCTTCAAAGAAAGCAATCTGATTCATAATTACGAAGAAAGTCCTGAAAAGGAGGGATATTACAAAATCATCAGACATAAACCAACAACAAAATCATCGCCAAAAGAACTATTATAATTTGGTGTTCATAACTTTACATAGCCGAGAGGTTTTCATTTTGAAAGCCCCTCGGCTATTTTTATGTCAGAACGGAGGTGAAACATATGCCATATATCCCGCCGGAGGTGGTGGCGCGGGCGCGCGAGGTGGACTTGCTGACCTATCTGCGGAATTATGAGCCGCAGGAGCTGGTGCATTTCGGAGGCGGCACCTACTGCACCCGTGAGCACGACAGCTTAAAGATCTCCAACGGCAAATGGTGCTGGTTTTCCCGTGGGATCGGCGGCTATTCTGCGCTGGACTATCTCATTAAGGTTAAAGAGATGCCTTTTACGCAGGCAGCCGAAACCATTATGGGGAAACTGTCAGCGACGCCGCCCGCCTTTTCCCCGGCTCCGAAAGTACCGAAAGAAAAGGTGTTGCTTTTGCCGCAGGCCAACCGCAGCGCCACTCATGCCGTCGAATACCTGCACCGCAGGGGCATCGACTACGAGCTGATCGATTTCTGCATCCAAACCGGCCGCCTTTATGAGAGCTATCCCTATCACAATGTGGTGTTCGTCGGCATAGATGCGGACGGCAAGCCCCGCTACGCCAATCAGCGAGGGATCGGCTCGGACTTCATCGGGGATGCCAACGGCAGCGACAAGCATTATTCCTTTGGGATTCCTGCGGTGGCTGCAAGCGACACACTCCACATGTTTGAGTCGGCGGTGGATCTGCTGTCCTACGGGACGCTGCAAAAGCTGGACAGTAAGGACTGGCGCAGTGAAAACCTGCTCTCCCTCGCCGGGGTCTACAAACCAAGGGCAAAAATCGAGGAAAGCAGTCTGCCCGCCGCACTGGTACGGTATCTTTCCGAGCATCCCCATATCCGCCGTGTGGTGCTGCGGCTCGACAACGACGCCACGGGACGGATCGCCGCAGAAACCATCAAGACCCTGCTGCCGAGAAAGTATGCGGTCACAGTAGACATCCAGCCGCCCCCGCAGGGCAAGGACTACAACGACTGCCTTTGTATGCGGCTGGGATTGCCCATTACCAAGCGCAGAGAAAGGAGCAAAGAACGGTGAGTGACTTTATGAGTCCGGGACGGCGCATCCGGCATTATCGTATGCTGCGGGGCATGACGCAAAAGGCGCTGGGCATCGCCGCAGGCTTTCCACCCGAAACCGCTGACATCCGCATCGCACAGTATGAATCCGGTGCAAGAACACCGAAACACGCTCTGCTCTGTGCGCTGGCGGATGCGTTGGGTGTTCTCCCCTCGGCGCTGGACATTCCCCACATAAAAAGCCGTGAGGTGCTGAACCAACTGCTGCTTGCGCTGGAGGATGAATACGGGCTGACGGTCACGATTACGGAAAACAACGAAAGGAGCATTTGCAATGGAAAATGAAAAGAAAATCAAAGTAGTTCTGCTGGAGCCGGGCAAGCTCGCCCGTGCGACCGAGATTGACGCATCCCTTGCCGGAATGCAGAAAACGGTGGGCGGTCTGATCGAGCCGTTCTATCCCTTTGAGGAGCAGGTTTGCATCGTCTGCAATGAAGAAAGCAAGATCAACGGGATGCGCCCGAACCGCAGTGTGAAGAACGACGACGGCGTGATGGTGGATTTCATCTTCGGCCCCGCCTTTGTCTGCGACTGCCGAGGCGAAAATCTGGACAGTCTTTCAGACGAGCAGATCGACCGCTACGGCAAGATGTTCCGCTATCCTGAACACCTTGCGCGGGTGAACGGCACGCTGCTCGGCATCCCGTATCGTCCGCAGCCGGAGCAGGAGCGGTGATATTTTTCGGTCGGTGGCAAAATGTTCGGCCTATGGGACGAACGCCATGCACTGTACCAGCAAGCATCGCCGTTGTGATACCACAACGGCACTTGTCAGGGGTAGCCCCTGAAACCCTTTCGTCCCCGTCTGAATGGCGGACGATAATTTTATACCCGAAAGGAGGTCACAGCCGGTGAACGAACCCCTGACCTTTTTGGACTTTTTCAGCGGTGTCGGCGGTTTCCGCAAGGGCTTTGAGCTTTGCGGCATGGTCTGCAAAGGCCACTGCGAGATCGACAAATTCGCAGACCGCAGCTACCGCGCGATCTACGATGTAAAGGAGGATGAATGGTATGGCGAGGACATCACCAAAACCGAACCCGCCGACCTGCCGAGAGTCAACCTCTGGGCAGGGGGATTCCCGTGTCAGGACATTTCTGTATCTGGCCGGCAACGAGGGCTTGCCGGAAAACGAAGCTCTCTCTTTTTTGAACTCGTTAGACTCCTCAAAAGCACGCCTGCCGAGGATCGACCCGAATGGCTTGTCCTTGAAAATGTTAAAAATCTGCTCTCCGTTAATCGAGGATGGGACTTTGCGACCGTTCTCCATTCGTTGGCCGAAATCGGCTATCATATCGAATACGGACTGCTTAATTCACGCTTCCACGGCGTTCCGCAAAACCGGGAACGCATCTACCTTGTCGCTTATCGACATTTTAGAGCCGAGGGTGGACGAAAAGTATTTCCTGTCACCGCAGGCGACGGCAAGGCTCTTATACAGTTGATCGGCGGCACGCAGGGCAAGCGGGTCTATGACCCCGCAGGCGTGAGCTGTACGCTGATGAGCGAGGGCGGCGGCTTTGGCGGGCAGGACGGGCATGTACTTCATCGACCTGTGCAAAGGTGAACCGAGGCTGACCGAGCACGCCCGCTGTATCAAGGCAAGGTATGACAGCGGCATCACCAACCATAGCGGCGACAAAAGCGGCGTTCTCTGCATGAGCGGTGAGTGTCCGGACCGCACCGAAGAAACGGCACTCATTCAACTAAAACGGGGTGATCCGAAAATTCTGGAGCAGGAGCACACCAAATGCCTGATCGCAGGCTATGACAAGAGCGGGATCAGCAACCGGGGCGAAAGCTCCGGTATTTTTTATGGCTGCCGTGCCGTCCTCACTCCCGACCGGGAGAACAAACGGCAAAACGGTCGGCGCTTCAAGGCGTGCGGCGAACCTGCCTTTTGCCTGAATACGCAGGACAAGCACGGCGTTTATCTTTGCGCCTGCGATTCCTGCGAATACGCTTTGCCCGTCAAGCGAGCAAAAGAGGCAAATCAGAGCAAACCTGAAAACGGCTCCGCACTTCCGCTCGGCTGCGGGCGCATCCGCAAGCTGACGCCCCGTGAGTGCTGGCGGCTGCAAGGATTTTCGGACGATATGTTTGACCGGGCCGCTGCCGTCAATTCCGATGCCCAGCTTTACAAGCAGGCTGGCAACGGCGTGACGATCCCCGTCGTGTATGCGGTCGGCAAGCGGATCGCCGAAATACAAAACGAATTAGATAAGGAGAGCCTATGAGAAAACGCAATGTTCACATTCAATTCTGGCTGGATAAAAAGGAAGCTGAGGCGTTTCAGAAGAAGGTCAAGAAAAGCGGACTTTCCCGTGAAGCGTATCTCCGGCACTTGGTAAACGGCCTTGAACCGCAGGACGCACCGCCGCCCGACTATTACGCCATGATGCGGGAACTGCATGGGATCGGCAACAACCTCAATCAGATCGCCGCAAAAGCCCATACCCTGAACGCACTGGATGTGCAGCGGTACGACGAGAACTGCCGCAAGCTGGACGAGGCCATCAAGACGATCACCGCAGCGGTCATTCTGCCCCGTCCGATGAAGTGACGCTTATGGCGACGACATCAATTTGGCGGGTAAAAGGCTGGCTCGGCAAGGTGGTGATCTATGCGGAAAATCCCGAAAAGACGGCAAATCCCAAATTCTACGCCGACCGGGAACTGAACGAGCAGGACGGGCAGCAGCTTTCCGATGTGATCCGCTATGCCATAAATTCGGAGAAAACGCAGGAAATGGGCAGCGAGGACGGCGCACCGCTCCACCGCTTTGTGTCGGGCATCAACTGCTCTCCCGCCACCGCCCGTGACGAGATGCTGGCGGTGAAGAAACGGTTCGGCAAGGAGGACGGCACGGTGGCCTATCACGGTTATCAGTCCTTTGCTCCCGGCGAGGCCACGCCAGAACTGGCGCATGAGATCGGCGTAAAGCTGGCGACCCGGTTATGGGGCGACCGCTATCAGGTGATCGTCGCCACCCACCTTGACAAAGAAAATCATCTGCACAATCACTTTGTCGTCAACACCGTATCCTTTGCGGACGGCATCAAATACCACCGCACCCGAAAGGACTACCACGAGATGCAGACGGTTTCCGATGAGCTTTGCCGGGAATACGGACTGTCGGTGATCGAGCAACCGCAGCAAGGCCGGGGCAAGCAATACGGCGAATGGCGTGCCGAGCAGGAACAGCGTCCCACTCGGCGTGGGCTGATCCGTGCAGACATTGACGAGGCGATACGGCAAGCCATGACCGAGCGGCAGTTTTTTGACGCTTTGCGGAAAAAGGGCTATGCGGTAAAGGTCGGCAAGGATATTTCGGTCAGACCGCCGGGCAAGGAACGATTTGTGCGCCTGATGCGCAATTTCGGTGAGGACTACTCTCTGGACAGCATCCGCAGACGCATTTTATCCCAGAGCCGCCCCGAACGGAAAAAGCCCGAACAAAAGCCGGAGATCCTGCGGGTCAGACTGATCGGCAATCTGAAAGCCGCCCGAAAACTGACCGGCTTTCGGGCGCTGTATGTTCACTACTGCTATCTGCTGGGCATCTTCCCGAAGAACCGCCCGCAGCAAAGCAGAAAACGGCTGCACTTTCTCTTGCGGGAGGATCTGTTGAAGCTGGACGCCATCACCGCCGAAACAAGGCTGCTTATAGGACATCGGATCGATACCGCCGAGCAGCTTTTTTGCTACCGGGATAAGGTAAGCGGAAAAATCACCGCTCTGACCGAGAAGCGCAAACAGCTTTATAAAGCACAGCGGACGGCAGCGGTGAAGTCTGACCCTGAAAAGACGGCGGAGGTCAAAGCGCAGATCACCGCACTTTCCAAAGAGCTTGCCGTACTGCGGAAGGAGGTGGTTCTATGTAACAGCATTGCTGAGCGTTCCGGCGTAATCCAAGAGAAAATCAAAGCCGTCCGTGAGGACGAGCAACCCGAAAGAAAGGAGAAAACCGACCATGTACAATTCCGGTGACGCAGCGGAGCAAGTCGTGCGGATCAGCTTGGAGGGTACGGAAGTTGCCTTGAAGCTGACCGGCTCGGCGGCGAAGAACATTGCCGCTATGCTCTACGCTGTCTGGAAAAACCGAGATAAGAACAAAACCAAAGGCCACCAGCGGCTCTCTGCCATGCTCAAAAGCGGCAAGGAACTGAAAGTGTTCACCGTCAGCGAGGAACATCTGAAGCAGTTTGCGACTGAGGCCAAGCGGTACGGTGTTGTCTACTGCGCCCTGCGGGGCAAAGAACGCTCCGCCGACGGTATGGTAGACATTATGGTGCGTGCCGAGGATGCGTCCAAGATCAACCGCATCGTGGAGCGCTTCAAGCTGGCGACGGTCGATACCGTTTCCATCAAGCGGGACATTGAACAGTCCAAGGCGGACAAAACCGCCTCGTCTGCCCCTGAGCAGGAGAAGCCCGACAAGGCGGAGGACGACCGCCTGCTGGATGACCTGCTGGGCGCACCCGTTCAAAAGGAGGAACACGCATCCCCAAACCCTGCGGCGGCAAAGACGGAGAAATCCCGTCCGTCCGCGCCTACCTCCGAGAAGCAAAGCAGAACCGCCGAGGGTACTGCTAAATCTCCCGAAGAACGCCCCTCTGTCCGTGAGGAGCTGCGGGAAATTCGGGAGAGCAGGCAGAAAGAGGCGGCAGAGCCGGGCATTTCCGAACCCACCCCGGCAAAAGAACCGAAAAAGCAGCAGACCACCACCCACAAGCAGCCTTCCCGAAAGAAACCGAAGAAAGCAAAGGAGCGATAACCGATGAGCAATTTTGACGATATTTTTGAATCTGCCCCGCAGACCGACGAATTTGACAAGGAGGCGTGGGCGGCAAAGAAAAAGGCGGAGCGTGACGAGGTTTACGCTCTTGCCGATGCCACCGCCGAGGCCGTCTGCGCAGACGGCGGTAAGTTCCGTGACTATCTGGATGTGCAGGCGGCTTTCCGCAACTACTCTGCCACCAACGCCCTGCTGATCCTTGCCACGAAGCCGGATGCCCGCAGACTGGGCGACAAAGATTTCTGGCGGGATCAGGGCGTGTATATCAAGCGGCAGGAGTTCGGACGCCCCATCAAGATCGTCGAGTCCAACGGCGAATACACCCGTGACGACGGCAGTATCGGCGTGTCGTATAACATCAAGCGCGTATATGACATTTCACAGACCACCGCCCGTATGAAAGCGCAGCCGCCTGTTTCCCACGACGCAAGGGCTTTGCTCGGCGCTCTCATTTACAAAAAGCCTGTGCCGATTCAGTCTGTCGATGAACTGCCCAATGACATGGGCGCTCTTTACGACCACGAACAAAAAGCTATTTTTGTTTGCCGAGGAATGGGTGCGTCTGATTTGTTTTATGAAGTATCAAAGGCTCTGGCTCATGCGGAACTTGCCATGACGAACGAGAATTATTCCTACAGCACCGCTGACTTTAAGGCACATTGTGTTTCGTATATTCTCTGCAAGGAATTTGGAATCGAAACGGATAATCTTTCATTTTCTCCAGCCGATTTTGACATTCCGAAAGAGTCAAGCGAAGCCGACCCGCAGGAAATCCGCGCCGAGCTTTCCGAAATCCGAGATACCGCCTACGACATTTCCGCAAGAATGGCAAGGTCGCTGGAACAGAACAAAGCGCCCCGCCATACGGAACAGGAGCGCTGATTATGGAGAAAACAGAAAAACGGGTATTGACCCTTGACCGCTATGAGCACAGCGTTGTGGTCAATGCCCTCAATGAAATACGGAACGATCTGCTGGAAGAAGAACGCCCCACCGATATTGTTGACGAGGTTCTTTTGAAAGCAATCGACGCACCTACTAAAAAAGTGAGGTGCAGGAACGATGAAGCGCGGGAATAACCCTCTTGTCCTCTGCCTGTTCGGGATTCTCCCCGTGGTGTGGCTGGGGCTGCTGATCGCCCCTGCCGCCCACGGCGGTCTGCCGGAGATCGTCACCCGGTTTCCTGCGGTGATGAACGACCCGTTTCATATCGAGCTTTGCGGGGACAGTCTGAAAACTGTCCTCATTCTGCTCTGCGCTTACGGGCTTGCGGTGGGTGTCATTCTATCGTCCCGCCGCAATTACCGCCGGGGCGAGGAACACGGTTCGGCCAAGTGGGGCTCGGCTCGAACCGTCAACCGAAAATACCGGGCGGCTGCGCCGGAGGACAACAAGATCTTCACACAGAATGTCCGTATGGGTCTGGACGGGCGAAAGCACCGCCGCAACCTCAATACGGTCGTTGTCGGCGGCAGCGGCGCAGGCAAAACGAGATTTTACGCCAAACCAAATCTGTGTCAGGCCAACACGAGCTTTACCGTGCTCGACCCGAAAGGCGAGCTGCTGCGCAGTACGGGGCATCTGCTGCGACAAAAGGGCTATGAGGTGCGGGTGCTGGATCTGCTGAACATGGAGAAAAGCCACTGCTACAATCCGTTTGTCTACCTGCGGGACGACAACGATGTACAGCGGCTTGTGACCAACCTGTTCAAAAGCACCACGCCGAAAGGCAGCCAGTCCAACGATCCCTTTTGGGATACCGCTGCGTCTATGCTCCTGCTGGCGCTGATCTTCTATCTGAAATACGAAGCGCCACCCGACGAGCAGAACTTCCCGATGGTCATGGAGATGCTGCGCGCGGCAGATGTACGGGAGGATATGGACGAATACACCTCGCCGCTGGACGAACTGTTTGAAAGGCTGGAAATGCGGGAGCCCGACCACATCGCCGTGAAGTATTACAAGGACTATCATTCCGGCAGCGCAAAAACGCTGAAATCCATTCAGATCACGCTGGCGGCAAGGTTAGAGAAATTCAACCTCTCCTCGCTGGCGGCGCTGACCGCTACGGATGAGCTGGATCTGCCGTCTCTTGGTGAAAAGAAAGTTGCGTTGTTTGCGCTGATACCCGATAACGACACTTCATTTAATTTCCTTGTCAGCATTTTATACACCCAGCTTTTTCAGCAGCTATTCTATCTGGCCGACCACAAATACGGCGGCAGTCTGCCCGTCCCCGTTCACTTCTTGATGGACGAGTTCAGCAATGTCAGTTTGCCGGAGGACTTCTCCAAGATCCTTGCGGTCATGCGCTCCCGAAATGTGTATGTATCGATCATTCTGCAAAATGTAGCGGCACTCAAAGCGCTGTTTGAAAAGGAATGGGAGTCGATACTCGGCAACTGCGACGAGTTTCTTTATCTCGGCGGCAACGAAACTTCGACTCACAAGCTGATCTCGGAGTCCTATCTCGGCAAATCCACCATCGACACCAACACCTACGGCAAATCATCCGGGCGCAACGGCAATTACAGCACGAACTATCAGATCAGCGGCAGAGAGCTTCTGACGCCGGACGAGGTGCGTATGCTGGACAACCGTTACGCTCTTTTGTTTATCCGTGGCGAGCGGCCGGTGATGGATGAGAAATACGACATTCTGAAACACCCGAACATTGCGCTGACCGAGGACGGCGGCGCAGCGCCCTATGAACACGGCGGGACGGAAAATGCCGTTGCAACGCTCTCGTTTGCAGAAGCTGCCGCCGAAACCGTATCCGCACCCAATGAACCCACACTCGATTATGAGCTTCTGTCCGACGAGGATATAGAGGCTCTTTTTTAATTCAATTCTCAAGGAGGATAAACCCATGAAAAACACCAAAAAGACCGCAAACAAGCTGCCTGTGCCCGGCAAGGTCAGAAAGGGCTTTCGTTTCTACTGCGCCGCCGTGCTGTCGGTTGCGCTTGTGCTCGGCTGCTCCGTCACGGCCTTTGCCGCCAATGACCCAATCACCGTTGTGAACAACCTGAGCGATTTCATTTTCGGTCTGATCCGTGCAGTCGGTCTGATCCTGCTCGGCTGGGGCATCGTGCAGGTGGGACTTTCGTTCCAGTCCCACGACCCCAGCCAGCGCAGCAACGGCTTTCTCACCCTTGCGGGCGGCATCGTCATCACCTTTGCCAAAGAGATTCTGAACCTGATCACGGGCTGAAAGGAGGCAGCAGATGGAAAAGTGTGAGTGCTATATCCACTCTTTGAAACAGGGAGAAACCCATGTGCTCGGTGAGGCGACGATCCTCAAACGCATCGGGGACAACGACTACCTTGCCGAATACAACGGCGTGAAGTGCCACGCCATATTCAATCCCTTTGCCGGGCGCTACTTTGTAGACGATGTGTACGGCGTGATCCGCAGTATGCCCGACCGGGACAGCAGATAAACGACACGGTGCATGGGGCAGGTCACTTCGGCCTGCCCCTATTTGCCGGAAAGGAGGAAGCTGTGAAGAAATACAGCATTATTTACGCAGACCCGCCTTGGCGGTACAAAGTCTATTCTAAAAAGGGACTTGGGCGCTCCGCCGAATCCCACTACCCGACAATGGAACTGGAAGATATACGGGCACTGCCGGTCGGTACGCTTGCCGCAGATGACTGCGTATTGTTTCTATGGACGACGATCCCGCTGCTGCACGACTGCTTTTCGGTCATGCGTGCATGGGGCTTTTCGTATAAGACGGTGGCTTTCGTGTGGATCAAGCAGAACCGCAAGTCCGACAGCCTGTTTTGGGGTATGGGACACTGGACGAGAGCCAATGCGGAGTTTTGTATGCTTGCCACTAAAGGCCACCCGAAACGCCGCTCGGCCGGGGTGCATCAAGTCATTCTCTCCCACATTGAGGAACACAGCAAAAAGCCGGAAGAAGCAAGACGGCGCATCGTCGAGCTGATGGGCGATCTGCCCCGCATTGAACTGTTCGCCCGTCAAAAAACGGACGGTTGGGATGCTTGGGGCAACGAGGTCGTCTGTGATGTTGCGCTGACGGGAGGTGAGATCAATGTCGGATAACTGGATCGTGCAGAATTTGGAGAATGCACTCAAAACTTGGAACGAAAAGCTGGCGGAGATTTGGCAGCTCATTACGCAGTCGCCGGAGCAATTTAAGGGCGGCACGATCTGGAATGTGATCGTCGGCATCCACGGTGCGGTGCCAGCCGTCGGTCTCGCGCTGCTCGTTTTATTCTTCGTAGTGGGCGTGATGAAAACCTGCGGCCCTTTTGCGGAACTGAAGCGGCGGAACACGCCCTCAAAGTGTTCATCCGTTTTGCCCTCGCCAAAGCCGCCGTCACATACGGCTTGAAGCTGATGATCGCCCTGTTCAACATCGTGCAGGGGCTGATCTCCACCATCATGAACGCCGCAGGCTTTGGGGCAGCGCAGGAAACCGTGCTGCCCGCCGAAATCGTGACCGCCGTGGAGAACTGCGGCTTTTTTGAAAGTATCCCATTGTGGGCAGTGACCTTGATCGGCGGCCTGTTCATTACGGTACTGTCTTTCATTATGATAATGACGGTCTACGGCAGGTTCTTTAAGTTGTACCTTTACACGGCGATTGCGCCCGTACCTCTCTCCGCTTTTGCAGGCGAGCCGTCACAGAACATCGGCAAGAGCTTCATCAAAAGTTATGCCGCCGTTTGTTTAGAGGGTGCGATCATCGTACTGGCCTGCATCATCTTCTCGCTGTTCGCATCCAGCCCGCCCGTCGTCGATCTCGACGCTGCGGCGGTCACGCAGGTGTGGTCGTATGTGGGCGAGCTGATTTTCAATATGCTGGTGCTCGTCGGCGCAGTCAAAATGGCCGACCGTGTTGTGCGTGAAATGATGGGACTGTAAAGGAGGAAGAATTTTGGAAGTGAAAATCAATCGGGAGATCCGCAACTATACGGAATCCATGTTTTTCGGACTGTCCATGCGGCAGTTCGTTTTTTCTGTCTTGGCGATCATTGTCGCCGTGGGGCTGTACTTTTTGCTGAAACCCCACTTTGGGACGGAAACCGTCAGTTGGATGTGTATTCTCGGTGCCGCACCCTTTGCGGCGCTGGGCTTTATCACTTATCACGGCATGACCGCCGAGCAATTTCTCTGGGCGTGGCTGCGCTCGGAGCTGTTAGAGCCGAAAGAGCTTCGTTTTGAGGCATCGAACCTCTACTATGAAGCACTCAAAGACAAATTGGAGGGAGGAAAATCATGATCAAAACGCTGAAAAACCTGCTGAAACAGGACAAGGAGCGATACACCGTGCCCCGCAAGGTGCAGGATGTGATCCCCGTCCGCCGCATCTGGAAGGACGGCATTTTTCAGGTGGGTGCCCGCTTTTCCAAGACCTATCAGTTCACCGACATCAATTACCTTGTGGCAAGCCGTGAGGACAAGGAGCAGATGTTCCTTGCCTACTCGGAGCTGCTGAACAGTCTGGATTCCGGAGCGACGACGAAGATCACCATCAACAACCGCAGACTGAACCGGGCAAATTTCGAGCAGTCGATTTTGATGCCCATGCGGGGCGATGTCTGCGATGTGTACCGCCGGGAATACAATCAAATGCTGCTTAATAAGGCCACCGGCGCCAACGGCATCATTCAGGAGAAGTATATCACGGTGTCGGTCTGCAAAAAGGACATTGAAGAAGCCCGCACCTACTTTGCCCGGATCGGCGCTGACCTGATCGCTCATTTCGCCGCCCTTGGCTCCAAGTGTACCGAGCTGGATGCCGCCGAAAAGCTGCGGGTACTCCACGACTTCTACCGTCAGGGTGAAGAAGCGACGTTTCACTTTGACCCGCAGGATATGATGCGTAAGGGACATGATTTCAAGGACTATATCTGCCCCGACTCTTTGGAGAAAAGCAGCGACTGTCTGAAGCTGGGCGAGAAATACTGCCGAGTCCTGTTTTTGAAGGACTACGCTTCGTATATCAAAGACAGCATGGTCACGGAGCTGACCGATTTCAACCGGAATATGATGCTGTCGATCGATGTTGTTCCGATCCCCACCGACGAGGCCGTGCGGGAGGTGGAAAACCGTCTGCTCGGTATCGAAACCAACATCACCAACTGGCAGCGCAGGCAGAACGCCAACAACAATTTCTCTGCCGTCGTGCCCTATGATATGGAGCTCCAACGCAAAGAGAGCAAGGAATTTCTGGACGACCTGACCACGAGAGATCAGCGGATGATGCTTGCCGTTATTACGATGGTCATTACCGCCGACGATAAAAAGCAGCTCGACAGCGACACCGAAACGGTGCTTGCCGTGGCACGAAAGCATATGTGCCAGCTTGCCGTTCTGAAATTCCAGCAGTTCGACGGGCTGAACACCGTTCTTCCCATTGGCACACGGAAGATCAATGCGTTCCGCACCCTTACCACCGAAAGTCTTGCGGTATTCATGCCCTTTAAAGTGCAGGAGGTGCAGGACAAGGGCGGCATTTACTTCGGAGAGAACGCCATCTCCCACAACCTCATCATGTGCAACAAAGCAAATCTTCTGAACCAATCGGCGTTCCTGTTGGGCGTGCCCGGTTCGGGCAAATCGTTCAGCGCTAAGGAACTGATCGCTTTTCTTATTCTCAACACTGCCGATGATGTACTGGTCTGCGACCCGGAAAACGAATTTGGTGCGCTGGCGGCGGCTTTGGGCAAGGAAACGGCGACCGTTATTCATATGGCGGCAGGCGGCAAAGACCGCTTGAACGCCATGTATATGGTGGACGGTTACGGTGAGAACAATCCCATCGTGGAGAAATCGCAGTTCATCATGTCCCTTGTGGAGCAGATCGACAAGGCTGGTGTCGGCCCGCAGCAGAAATCCATCATCGACCGCTGCACGGCGCTGGTGTATCAGGACGCCGAGCGGACGGGTAAGCCCGCTACGCTCTGTGACCTGCGAAACAAGCTGTTGGAACAGCCCGAAGAAAAGGCAAAAGAAATCGCCTTGTCGCTGGAGCTGTTCACCACCGGCTCACTGGATATTTTCGGCCACGAAAGCACCGTCGATCTCGACAAGCGCATCGTCGTATTTGATATTCACGGCCTTGGCGAGCAGTTGAAGCCGACGGGACTGCTGGTGATCACCGACACCATTTTCAACCGTGTAACCCTCAACTGGAAGAAGGGCAAGCGTACCCACATCTTCATCGACGAATTTCATGTCGTTTTTGAAAACGAGCAGAGCGGCATTTTCTTCAATTCCGCATGGCGACAGTTCCGTAAGCGCAACGGTTATCCCACCGCCATCACGCAGAATGTGGAATACCTGCTGGATTCCGTGCAGGCAAGCACGATGCTCTCTAACTCCGAGTTCGTGGTCATGCTCAATCAGGCGTTCTCCGACCGTGCCAAGCTCTCGAAGCTCCTGAACATTTCCGACGAGCAGATGAGCTATGTCACCAATGCCGACGCTGGCTGCGGGCTGATCAAGTACGGCTCGGCGCTGGTGCCGTTTATCAACCGCTTTCCGAAAGATACCGAGCTTTACCGCTTGATGACGACGCGCCCCGGCGAGGGTGTGTTCGGCAATGCGCAGAGGTAAAGCCATGCCCGACATCAAGACGAGAGATGCGGTCAAGAAAACGGTAAAGGTGATTGACAAATCGGCGGTAGCCGCCGAGCGGATGAAGGATGCCTATGTCCGCACCAAGGACAAGGCGGAGCACAGCGTTTTTGCGGCGGAATCCTCTCCCGAAGAATACGCTGCCGACCGCACTTTGACCGAGACGGAAACGGCGGCGCACGAAGTTACCCACGGGCTGGATAAGTTCGGCCGCAAGGGTGTAAAAAACACCAAGGAGAATATCTCCAAGGCAAAGGACTATTTTCAGCGAAGAAAAACCGACTTGCCGAAAAAGCAAGCGCAGGACGCCATGCGGCGGGTGCGCCGCTCTGCCGATGCTACGCAAAAGACGATCAAAACGGTAGACCGCAGCTGCAAGACCATCAAACAGACGGCAAAATCCACAGGCAAAGCGGCCGTCAAGACCACGCAGGAAACCATCAAGACCGCCCGGACGACTATAAAAACGACGCAGGCTGCGGCAAAAACGGCACAGAAAACTGCACAGGCCACGGCAAAAGCCGCCAAAACTGCGGCGCAGACTGCCCGTGCAGCAACAAAAGCGACTGCGGCAGGCATCAAGGCGGCGGTCAAGGCTACCGCTGCCGCCGTCAAAGCCATCATTGCCGGAACAAAGGCGCTGATTGCTGCCATCGCTGCGAGCGGATGGATCGCCGTTGTCGTGATTATCGTTGTTTGTCTGATTGGGCTGATCGTCGGTTCTTGCTTCGGCATTTTCTTCTCCGGCGAGGACAGCGGCACGGGACAGACCATGCGGCAGGCGGTGCAGGAGATCAATGCCGACTATCAATCGCAGATCGATGCCACAAGGGCAAATCTCACCTATGACAAGCTGGAAATGTCCGGCTCCCGTGCAGTGTGGCCGGAGGTGCTGGCGGTGTATGCCGTGAAAACCACCACCGCCCCCGATGATCCGCAGGAGGTCGCTACGGTGGACGACAGCAAGAAAGCCATCCTCAAAGATATTTTCTGGCGGATGAACGAGCTATCTTCCCGCACCGAGAGCAAGACCGAGGAGGTCATCACCGAAACTGACGACGGCCACGGGAACATCGTGGAAACTGCCACGACGGTCACGCACACCTACCTTTATATCACGGTCAGCCACAAAACAGCCGAGGAAATGGCAGAGCATTTTAATTTCACCGCCGACCAGCGGCAGCAGCTTTCCGAACTGCTTGCCGAGGAAAACCGCAGGTTGTGGTCTGCCGTTCTCTATGGTATTTATTCCGGGGATGATGCCATCGTCAAGATAGCGCTGTCGCAAGTCGGCAATGTGGGCGGTGAACCATATTGGTCGTGGTACGGATTTAACTCCCGTGTGGAATGGTGCGCCTGCTTTGTTTCGTGGTGCTTTAACGAGTGCGGTTATCTCGATACGGGAACCGCCCCAAAATTTGCCGGGTGCGTCAGCGGCGTTGAATGGTTCCGCAGCCGCGAGCAATGGGCGGATAACACGGTTGAGCCCGCTCCCGGCATGATCGTTTTCTTTGACTGGAATGACCCGAACGGCGCATCCGGCCCGCAGGACGGCGAAGCCGATCACGTCGGCATCGTGGAAAAATGCGAGAACGGCATCGTCTACACCATCGAGGGCAACTCCGGCGACGCCTGCCGCCAGAACCAATATCCCGTGGGGTATTATGAAATCCTTGGCTACGGGATTTTGAACCCATAGGAAAATAGCCGCCTGCTTTGGGCGGCTGGTACATAATTTAGCAATGTTCCTTCGCAATACAAGTAGGTATACAGTGCAGTGAAATCTTCAGACATAATTTTTGCTCAATTCAAACAATATTTTGGCATAAACGCCAACTATATGCTATTGTATAGACAGAAAATTCAGGCTTCAGCTATATATAGCTTGAAACTTGATTTTGCAAGCAGTGGTGGCCACCACAGACAAAAATATTTTTTAGCGAAAGGGTGACAAACTCAATGAAACCAAAAAGACTGTTAGCGTTGTTGATGGCTGTTGTAACGGTGGTATCCGTATTTACGATTTCCGCCAGTGCGGCTAATACCGAGGACACTTATTACACATATACCTGGAATAATTACTCCAGGTATGATTACACACCTACCCGTAACAAGACAAATGCGACTCCGGTTTATATTAAAACCCAGGAATACACATTGCCTTATAATGGGTACTATGCAAGAACCTTGTATGGCACAACAGCGAATAACGCTACCAAATTTGCATCCGCTTCAGAATATTGGATCAATAACTATACCGCTTATGTAATTCGTGCAAATGGTACTTCAGTTTCTCAAATTAAAAAATATGTACGCATCCGTGGCCATTACTCCGACACAACTTATTCGTGGGGTGACTGCAAAATCGCTTGGAGCCCGGATACAACCAATGCTTCCAATTACACCTATCTCAACTAAATAGGCAGATGTTGCTGTGTGCTGAAAAGCACACAGCAACATACTATTTATACGTTATATAAATTTAGAATTCTAAATCTATTTGAATGTAGTTTTTTATATAATCTTGTAAATCGTCTTAATTCAGGAGTTAATATTATGAACAAAAAAGCTATAATCTGCACGGTTGCAATTCTCATTCTACTGGTCGGTGCATCGGTTATTTATTTTATCATGGATCGATCAAGTGAAGCGGAAACGGAAAATTCATCGTCTATGTCAGCTGCTGAACTCGAAAGCTCGAATTCTCCATTAGAAACGTCAAGCGAAGCACCGACAGAAAGTGAACCAAAAGAAAGTGCTTCTGAAACAACTTCGTCGGAAGTGAATTCACCGGAAGCTGATGCGCTTATAAAAACTTTTGCAGAAATAGGGGAACCCTATACGCTGCACAGTCGGTATTATAATCAAGGCGAAGCAAAAACAGATGATGCACCGGGGCTCGGTTGGGACGGCGATTTGGAGCTTTGCGTATCCGATGCTGAAATTAAAGAATACTCAGAAAGCAATATCAAATATGATAATAAATCACTCTGGGAGTTTTATGCGTCCGAATTCGATGACCCGTGCATACTGCATGTAGAATTATCCCTTAAGAATGTTGATGCAGAAAACAAAAACGGCGTAAAATATAAATTCAACGCCAATATGTTTGTACTTAGCGCGTATGAAGATCTCCTTCCCGAGAATCAGAACAACCCGGAGGGGTATACAACCGTCGGAAATTATTATTCTGCATACGAGACCTATTTTGATCCACACGGCCCCGGAGATGATTACTGGAGCTTTGAATTGCAGCCGGGCGAAACGCAAAATTTCACAATAGAGTTTTTGATCGACCGCGTATATTTATCGCAAAAAGATCCGTTCTTAGCCATCACCCCCGGCAGAGAAATCTTTTACGGCGTTATGCTGCGTGATTTAGCAAAATGAAAGGATAGCCCACATGAAAAGTCTTAGGCACTTTCTGCAAAATGAGCTCTACAATTTATTTCACAGCAAATCATTTCTATTTGTGCTGCTGATTTTACTTTTAATCGTAACAGCAGATGATATTTTGGCTTATAAATCATATAAAGATAATTTACAGCTTACTCTTACAACTGTAGACTTGCAGGCAGACGGCACTTTTGCCGAATACCCTTTCCTGCAAATCTACACTCTTTATAATTC
>OLAI01000205.1_pt1 | contig 17088 bp, 8 predicted proteins | sample 1607841 | NCBI WGS metagenome assembly OLAI01 (sample SAMN02674697, study PRJEB24791) | human gut metagenome, SKBSTL033 | isolation source: stool | host: Homo sapiens | place: USA
AGAGTATCCGGCACACCGGACAGCCCTATCTTTATATTATACTCAGAACACTGCAGAATGTCCAGAAAATTTGAATCCGCTGCCAAACTCCCTCTATTTTTTCGGTCTGCCGGGCCGGTGCGCAGCCCAGAGTGCGGCCGCTTCCTCTCCAAGGCCCAGCGGCCATGCCGCCAGTAGGAACACTCCTGTGGTAGCGCAGCCGCCTATGCCCAACGCGGCCAGCTGCAAAGGCAGCCGAGCCGCAAACCCATCCGCAAGCAGCTTCCGCAGCGCCATGCCAGCCGCCGCGGCCAGCACAGCTGCCAGTGCCGGTGCACCCAGCCAGCGGCGGAATGCATGCTGCGTGCCGCTGGAAAACAGCAGATGCCCGGTGTTGGCCGCACAGGTGTACAGGCTGGAAAGCAGGATCACTGCCAAAAAGCCCTTCATGCCAAAGCGCGGCAGCAGCGCCACCACCCCGCCAATGCGCAGGATGGAATCCCACACGCTGTAGCGGAAGGCCGCCTTCTGCTCTCCTACCCCTTTCATGGCACCGTCCACCATGCTTTCCAGATACATCAGCGGCATGGCAGGAGCCAGCGTTTCCAGATAAAACCCGGCATCCGCACTTTGGTACAAAAGCTGTGCCAGCGGCCGTCCCCACACCCGGAACAGCACCCCTGCCAGCGCGGAAAAATAGCCGGTGAGCCGCAACATCCGGTCCAGAAGTGTTTTGAGCCGTTCGGTCTGGCCCAGAATATGGGCCTGCGTGATCTCCGGCATCAGCAGCACCGAAAGACTGCCCAGCAGGCCAAATGGGAACGTAAGCAGCGGCAGAGCCATGCCTTTCAGTTCTCCGTACTGCTCCAGCGCGGCGGTGCGCCCGCCCGCGTTGATCAGATAGACCGCAAGGCAGGCGGGCACCAGCATATTCTCCGCCGTGTGCAGGGCGCTTGCCAATACCCGCCCGCCCTCCACCGGCCACAGGATCTCCCACAGACGGCGGGCAGTGTCTGCCGGGCGGACGGCTTTTTGCCCCGCAAAAGCACTGCGGGCATCCCGCCGGTAAAAGGCCAGCATGCACAGCGCCGACACCGCTTCGCTGACGGCGGTAGCTCCCAGCACCAGCATACAGCGCACGCCCACCGCAAGGCCCTCGGTACGAGTAAGCGCCAGTGCCACCAGCGCGATGCGCACCGTCTGCTCCGTAAGCTGGCTGAACACATTGGGAGCTACATGCCGTCGGGCGATGAAAAAACCGCGCAGCACCGCAGACACTGCCATCCATGGCATTCCCAGCGCTGAAACGCGCAAAGCACCGACGGCGCGGACATCGCCAAGCCACAACCGGGCCGCAAGATCCGCTGTTGCCAGCTGCAGTGCAGCGGCAAACAGCCCCAGCACAAGTCCTGCCGCCAGCAGACGCCGCAGCATGCCGCGGGCTGCACCATGGGCGGAAGCCGGGCCGCTGAGTTCCTCGGCCATGAGCCGGGTAGCCGCCACCGAAACACCCGCCGTTGCCAGCGTGACGAACAGTGAATACACCGCCAGCACCAGCTGGTAAAGGCCCATCCCCTCGCCGCCCAGCTCGTTTGCCAGCCAGATGCGCAGGCCCATGCCGGCCAGCCGCAGCACCACGTCTGAACCGGTGAGCAGCGCTGCATTTTTTAAATAGCTCTGCCGCATGGCGCACCTCCTGCCGGAATGTTCCGGTTCCAACATATGAAGCGGCGGAACAGGATATGCAAAAGCAGAGCGGCGCGGCGGGTTGTTTCCTGAGCGCTTTTATGGTATAGTAAAGGGGCGGCTTTTATATGGCCGTATTCTGTTTAAGGAGGAAGCACACGGCCAATGCCTCTGAGCCAGCCGTGCGCAAAAAGAGAATGAGCGAAGAATGTACCCATGACTGCTCCAGCTGTGGAGCAGCATGTTCTTCCCGCGATGCAGCGCCCAAGCACGATGCCCCCAACCCCAACAGCAGCGTCAAAAAAGTCATTGGCGTTGTGTCCGGCAAGGGCGGCGTTGGCAAGAGCATGACCAGCGCCCTGCTGGCCTGCGCCATGGCACGCCGCGGCTACCACTGCGGCATTCTGGATGCCGACATCACCGGCCCGTCCATTCCCAAGCTGTTCGGCATCCATGGCCGTGCCATGGCCGACGCGCAGGGCTGCTGGCCCATCCAGAGCCGGATGGGCATTGACGTCATGAGCATCAACCTGCTGGTGGAGAACGAGGAAGACCCCGTGGTCTGGCGCGGCCCCGTCATTGCAGGCGCGGTGAAGCAGTTCTGGACCGATGTGGTCTGGAAAGACGTCGATTTCCTGTTTGTGGACATGCCTCCGGGAACCGGTGATGTGCCCCTGACCGTGTTCCAGAGCCTGCCGGTGGATGGCATTGTTGTGGTGGCAAGCCCGCAGGAGCTGGTGAGCATGATCGTGGCCAAGGCCGTGAACATGGCTGAGATGATGAAGGTGCCCATGCTGGGCATTGTGGAGAACATGAGCTACATCGTCTGCCCCGACTGCGGCAAGCACATCAATGTGTTCGGCGAGAGCCATGTGGATGAGGTGGCTGCAAAGCACGGCCTGCCCGTGCTGGCAAAGTGCCCCATCGATCCCCAGCTGGCTGCGCTTTCCGATGCCGGCATGATCGAAACCTACGGCGGCGAGTATCTGGAAGGTGCCGCAGACGCCTGCGAAAAGCTGCTGAAGAAGTAAAAATCGTTTCTCTGCCCTGTGCCGTTTGCGTGGTGCAGGGCTTTTTGGTTGCAGAAAATATGGCTTTCTGCGCCTGCGGAATGCAGCAAAATGGAGAAAAGACGTTCTTTTCCGTATTTCTTTTGTTCTGCCATCGCTTTAAAAAACAAGGTTCTGTGCCGTTTTTTTCTTTTATTTTTCGTTTTGTGAAGCGGTCTCAACTTTTCATCTGTTTTTTTGAAGCATTTTCTGCTTTCTCGCTATTGTCAAACCCACAGAAATGCTTTATAATAATAAAGCGGTCTGCAGCCATAAGCAGGCCGGTGTGTAAGAACGGAAATCCGGGATCGTCCTACAGCGTTTTAGCAGCGCGTCCGCTGTGCGGCGGGCTGGGCGGTTTCGTCTTTTTCAAATTTTATAGAGTAATTGGGAAAAGGAGTATTCTACTATGCTGACAAATGAATACCTGAAGCGCGTTTACGAAGGTCTGGAAAAGCGCAATGCCAACGAACCTGAGTTCCTGCAGGCTGTGCGCGAGGTTCTGGAGAGCATCCAGCCCGTTGTGGAGAAGCACCCTGAGTACGAGAAGGCCGCTCTGATCGAGCGTCTGGTCGAGCCGGAGCGCATCATCACCTTCCGTGTGCCTTGGGTTGACGATCAGGGCAAGGTTCAGGTGAACCGCGGCTACCGTGTGCAGTTCAACAGCGCCATCGGCCCCTACAAGGGCGGCCTGCGCTTCCATCCCTCTGTCAATCAGGGCATCCTGAAGTTCCTCGGCTTTGAGCAGACCTTCAAGAACAGCCTGACCACCCTGCCCATGGGCGGCGGCAAGGGCGGCTCTGACTTCGACCCCCACGGCAAGAGCGACATGGAAGTGATGCGCTTCTGCCAGAGCTTCATGACCGAGCTGTACCGCCACATCGGCCAGTTCGTGGACTGCCCCGCCGGTGATATCGGTGTCGGCGGCCGTGAGGTCGGCTATATGTTCGGCCAGTACAAGCGCCTGACCAACAGCTTCCAGGGCGGTATGCTCACCGGCAAGGGCCTGACCTTTGGTGGCTCTCTGGCCCGCACCGAGGCTACCGGCTACGGCCTGTGCTACTTCACCGCTGAGGCCCTGAAGTGCATGCGCAACGACAGCTTCAAGGGTAAGACCGTGGTCATCTCCGGTTCCGGCAATGTTGCCATCTACGCCTGCGAGAAAGCCACCGAGCTGGGCGGCAAGGTCGTGACCATGTCCGACTCCAACGGCTATGTCTACGATCCCAACGGCATTGATCTGGCCTACGTCAAGGATCTGAAGGAAGTGCGCCGCGGCCGTATCAAGGAGTACGCCGAGACCCACGAGGGTGTAACCTATGTTGCAGATTGCAGCAAGGTCTGGACTGTCCCCTGCGACATCGCCCTGCCCTGCGCAACCCAGAACGAGATCAACAAGGAGTCCGCTGAGGCTCTGGTGAAGGGCGGCTGCACCGTCGTGTGCGAGGGTGCCAACATGCCCAGCACCCCGGAGGCCATCGAGGTCTACCTGTCCAACGGCATCCTGTACGGACCTGCAAAGGCTTCCAACGCAGGCGGCGTGGCCACCTCCGGTCTGGAGATGAGCCAGAACTCCGAGCGCCTGAGCTGGACCTTTGAAGAGGTCGATGCCAAGCTGAAGGGCATCATGGAGGGCATCTTCCATGCTTCCTACGATGCATCTGTGGCTGCCGGTTCCGAGGGCAACCTGATGGTCGGTGCAAACTGCGCCGGCTTCCTGAAGGTTGCTACCGCCATGATGGCACAGGGCATCACCTACTAAGTCATACCGCGTCGTCTAAGAGCCGCGCCCGCAGGGGTGCGGCTCTTTTTTGGTATAACCCCGCCCCGCTCTGCCCACACTGGCAGTATCTTATGGCAGAAAGGGAGTTTTGTATGGACGAGCAGATGTTTTGTTTTCAGTGTGAGCAGGCGGCGGGCTGTACCGCCTGCACCGGCGCAGCGGGGGTGTGCGGCAAGTCGGCCGAGACAGCCGCCGCACAGGACCGGCTCACCGGGGCGCTCATCGCGTTTGCCGGGCAGCTCATCGCGGCGGGGCGCGGCCCGACCCCGGAACAGGCCCGGCTGCTGATGCAGGGGCTGTTCACCACCATTACCAACGTGAACTTTGACCCCGCCGCCGTGGACGCACTGACCCGCCGGGTGCACGACGCCAGCCCCGGCACCGGCCCGGACTACGACATGCAGGCCCTCTGGCGGGAACCGGACGCCGACCGGCGCAGCCTGAAATGCTTTGTGCTGTTCAGCCTGCGGGGCATGGCCGCCTACAACTACCACGCCCGGGTGCTGGGCCGCATCGACCCGGAGCTGGACCGGTTCTTCTGTACCGCCCTGCAGGCCGTGGGCGACCCCGGCCAGACCACCGACGCCCTGTGGCAGCTGGTGCAGGCCACAGGAGAAGCCAGCTACCGCTGCATGGAGCTGCTGGACGCGGCCAACACCGGCGCGTTTGGCGATCCGGAACCGGTGCAGGTGCCTCTGACCATTGAAAAGGGGCCGTTCATCGTGATTTCCGGCCACGACCTCTACGACGCACAGCAGCTGCTGGAACAGACCGCAGGCCGGGGCGTCAACGTCTACACCCACTCGGAGATGCTGCCCGCCCACGGCTACCCGGAGCTGAAGCGCCGCTACCCCCACCTCAAGGGCAACTTTGGCACCGCATGGCAGAACCAGCAGCGGGAGTTCGAGGACATCCCCGCGCCCATCCTGTTCACCACCAACTGCATCATGCCCCTGCGCGCCAGCTACGCCGACCGGGTGTTCACCACCTCGGTGGTGGCTTACCCCGGCGTGCCCCACATCGACGAAGGGCGCGACTTTTCCCCGGTGATCGAAAAGGCGCTGGAGCTGGGCGGCTACGCGCAGGACACCCTGCTGCCCGGCCTGAACGGCGGCTCCACGGTGACCACCGGTTTTGCCCGCACCGCCGTGCTGCAGCACGCGGACGAGATCGTGCAGGCGGTGCGGGACGGTAAGCTGCGGCACTTCTTTCTGGTGGGCGGCTGCGACGGTACCCGGCCCAGCCGCCGCTACTACACCGAGTTTGCCCGCCTTACCCCGCCCGACACCATCCTGCTGACCCTGGCCTGCGGCAAGTTCCGCCTGAACGACCTGCCCCTTGGCACCGTGCCGGGCACCGGCCTGCCCCGCATCCTGGACGTGGGCCAGTGCAACGACGCCTACAGCGCCATCCGCATCGCATTGGCGCTGGCCGACGCCTTTGGCTGCGGCGTCAACGACCTGCCCCTCTCGCTGGTGCTGTGCTGGTTTGAGCAGAAGGCCGTGTGCATCCTCATCGCGCTGCTGGCGCTGGGCATCCGGAACATCCGGCTGGGGCCTACCCTGCCCCCGTTCCTCTCGCCGGTCGTTGTGGCTGCCCTGCAGCAAAAGTACGATTTAAAAGCCGTAACAACGCCGGAAAATGACCTGCAGGCCATTCTGGGCAGACATTGAGCCTGCGCTGTTCTCACTATAGCTACAACTGACCGCCATACGCGGCGTTTCGCACAAGAAGTGGTGTAAAGCAGTTGTCATATTTGGTGCAGCTGTCACTTGAAGATTTTTCAGCGTTCAGTATAATAATAGTTACCGGAACAAAGGCGTTCTGCAAGGGTAAAGTATGCCCTTGCGGGGCGCTTTTCTTTTTTGTCAAAATGCGGAGGGTGCCGCACCGGTGAGGATTTTAGATAAGGATGGGAAAGTCTATGGAAAACTTTACAGAGCAGAAAAACACCCTTGGTCTGTACGATCCACAGTTTGAGCACGATGCCTGCGGCATTGGCGCTGTGGTGGATATCAAGGGCCGCAAAAGCCACCAGACCGTGGACGATGCACTGGCCATTGTGGAACGGCTGGAGCACCGTGCCGGCAAGGATGCCGAGGGCAAGACCGGCGACGGTGTGGGCATTTTGCTGCAGATCAGCCACAAGTTCTTCTCCAAGGTGGCCGAAGAACTGAACATCAGCCTTGGCAACGAGCGCGAGTACGGTGTGGGCATGTTCTTCTTCCCCCAGAGCGAGCACATGCGTGCGCAGGCCATGAAGCTGTTCGAGGTGGTCACCCGCAAGGAAGGCCTCGAATTTCTGGCATGGCGCAAGGTTCCCGTGAACCCGGATGCCGTGGGCCAGAAAGCCCGCGACTGTATGCCTGCTATCTGGCAGTGCTTCATCAAAAAGCCCGCCAAGGTGAGCAAGGGCATCGATTTTGACCGCAAGCTGTACATTGTGCGCCGCGTGTTCGAGCAGGCCAGCAACGGCACCTATGTGCCCAGCCTGTCCAGCCGCACCATCGTGTACAAGGGCATGTTCCTTGTGCACGACCTGCGCCTGTTCTATACCGATCTGCAGGACGAGGATTATGAATCCGCTATCGGCATGGTGCACAGCCGCTTCTCCACCAACACCAACCCCAGCTGGATGCGCGCACACCCCAACCGCTTCATCCTGCACAACGGCGAGATCAACACCATCAAGGGCAACACGGATGCCATGCTGGCCCGTGAAGAGAGCATCTCCAGCTCCATCATGCAGGACGACATGAACAAGATCCTGCCCATCATCAACACTTCCGGCTCCGACTCCGCCATGCTGGATAACGCGCTGGAATTCATGGTGATGAACGGCATGGATCTGCCGCTGGCCGTGATGATCACCATTCCCGAGCCGTGGGAGAACAACAAGAACATCAGCCAGAAAAAGCGCGATTTCTACCAGTATTATGCCACCATGCTGGAGCCTTGGGATGGCCCCGCTGCCATCCTCTTCTCGGACGGCGACGTGATGGGCGCTGTGCTGGACCGCAACGGTCTGCGCCCCAGCCGCTATTACATCACCAAGGACGGACGCATGATCCTGTCCTCCGAGGTGGGTGTGCTGGAATGCGAGCCGGATAATATTTTGGTCAAGGATCGTCTGCGCCCCGGCAAAATGCTGCTGGTGGACACCGTGAAGGGCGAAGTGGTGGACGACGAAAAGCTCAAGGAGTTCTACGCCAGCCGTGAGCCTTACGGCGAGTGGATCGACCGCAACCTTGTGGAGCTGGCCAGGCTGAAAATTCCCAACGTGAAGGTGGAAAGCTACACCGGCGACCAGCTCACCCGGCTGCAGAAGGTGTTCGGCTACAAGTATGAGGATGTGAACACCATGATCCTCTCCATGGCACGGGCAGGCGCAGAGCCTTCCGGCGCTATGGGCACCGACACCCCGCTTGCTGTGCTGAGCAACCAGCATCCGCCGCTGTTCAATTACTTCAAGCAGCGCTTTGCGCAGGTCACCAACCCGCCCATCGATGCCATCCGCGAAAAGGTGGTCACTTCCACCAGCGTGTATATTGGCGCACACGGCAACCTGCTGGAGGACAAGCCCGAGAACTGCAAGGTGCTCAAGGTGCACAACCCCATCCTGACCAGCACCGACCTGCTCAAGATCAAATACATGAACGTGCCCGGCTTCAAGGTAGCCACGGTGTCCATCAACTACTATAAGAATACCAGTCTGGAAAAGGCCATCGACCGTGTATTTCTGGAGGTCGACCGCGCCTACAAGGATGGTGCAAACATCATCATCCTTTCTGACCGCGATGTGGATGAATACCACGTGACCATTCCCAGCCTGCTGGCAGTTTCCGCGGTTTCGCAGTACCTGATCCGCACCAAGAAGAGCACCGCACTGGCCCTGATCCTGGAAAGTGCAGAGCCGCGCGAGGTGCACCACTTTGCCGCTCTGCTGGGCTACGGTGCCTGCGCCATCAACCCCTATCTGGCACATGAGACCATCGGCCAGCTCATCGACGAAGGCCTGCTGGACAAAGATTACTATGCAGCCGTGGAGGACTACGACAACGCCATCCTCAGCGGCATTGTGAAGATTGCCTCCAAGATGGGCATTTCCACCATCCAGAGCTACCAGAGCAGCCAGATCTTTGAGGCTGTGGGCATCTCCAAGGATGTCATCGACAAATACTTCACCGGCACGGTGAGCCGTGTGGGCGGCATTACCCTTTCGGACATTCAGGCCGATGTGGAAGCCCAGCACAACGCAGCCTTCGACCCGCTGGGTCTGGACATCAACATGGAGCTGGCCGACAGCGGCGCACACAAGTTCCGCAGCGGCAAGGAAGAACACCTGTTCAACCCCCAGACCATCCACCTGTTCCAGAAAGCCTGCTGGACGAACGACTACTCGGCTTTCAAGCAGTTCACCAACACCGTGGACAATATGGGTACTGACGGCGTGCATCTGCGCAGCCTGCTGGACTTCAACTATGCTCCTGACGGCGGCATCCCGCTGGAAGAGGTGGAGCCGGTAAGCTCCATCGTCAAGCGGTTCAAGGGCGCAGCCATGAGCTACGGTGCCCTGAGCAGCGAAGCCCATGAGACCATTGCCATTGCCCTGAACCGTCTGGGCGGCCGCAGCAACACCGGCGAGGGCGGCGAACCCGAAGAGCGCTACCACAGCGAGAGCAATTCCAAGATCAAGCAGGTGGCTTCCGCACGCTTTGGTGTAACGAGCAAATACCTCGTTTCTGCGGAAGAGATCCAGATCAAGCTGGCACAGGGCGCAAAGCCCGGTGAGGGCGGCAATCTGCCCGGTGCCAAGGTGTATCCGTGGATTGCAAAGACCCGCCACAGCACCACCGGTGTGGGCCTGATCTCTCCCCCGCCGCACCACGATATCTACTCCATCGAGGACCTTGCAGAGCTGATCTACGACCTGAAGAACGCCAACCGCAGCGCCAACATCAATGTCAAGCTGGTCAGTGAGGCCGGCGTTGGTACCATTGCGGCCGGTGTTGCCAAGGGCGGCGCACAGGTCATTCTGGTGTCCGGCTACGACGGCGGCACCGGTGCAGCACCGCGTACTTCCATCAAGCACGCTGGCCTGCCGTGGGAGCTGGGCATCGCCGAGACCCATCAGACCCTGATCCTGAACGGCCTGCGCACCCGCGTGCGCATTGAGAGCGACTCCAAGCTGCTCTCCGGCCGCGATGTTGCCATCAGCTGTATGCTGGGCGCAGAGGAGTTCGGCTTCGGCACTACCCTGCTGATGGCCGAGGGCTGCGTGATGATGCGTGTGTGCAATCTGGATACCTGCCCCATGGGCATCTGCACCCAGAACCCGGAGCTGCGCAAGAACTTCAAGGGCAAGCCGGAATACATCATCAACTACCTCACCTTTGTGGCCGAGGAGCTGCGCGAGTACATGGCAAAGCTGGGCGTGCGCACCATCGATGAACTGGTGGGCCGCACCGACCTGCTCAAGGTCAAGCCTGCCGCACCCGGCAGCCGCGCTTCCAAGATGGATCTCGACTGCATCCTGCACAACCCCGCCATCGTCAACAGCAATGTCCACTTCCAGAAGGAAGACACCTACGACTTCCATCTGGAGGACACTCTGGACATGAAGGTGCTGATGAAGAAGTTCAAGCTCAGCAGCAAGAATGCCCAGAGCGTGACGCTGGATGTCTCCAACACCGACCGCGCCTTTGGTGCCATCTTTGGCAGCGAGATCACCCGCAAATACGGCAACAGCCTGCCGGATGATGTTTACACCGCCCACTGTGTGGGTGCAGGCGGCCAGAGCTTTGGTGCCTTCATCCCCAACGGCCTGACGCTGGACCTTGTGGGCGACTGCAACGACTACATGGGCAAGGGCCTGTCCGGCGGCAAGATCGTCGTGCGCCCGCCCAAGGGCATCACGTTCAAGCCCGAGGAGAACATTATCACCGGCAACGTGGCCCTGTACGGTGCTACCAGCGGCAAGGCGTTCATTTCCGGCGTGGCCGGTGAGCGCTTCGCCGTGCGCAACAGCGGTGCCACCGCCGTTGTGGAGGGCGTTGGCGACCACGGCTGCGAGTACATGACCGGCGGCACGGTGGTGGTTCTGGGCCAGACCGGCAAGAACTTTGCAGCCGGTATGACCGGCGGCATCGCCTATGTGCTGGACGAGAACTGGGACTTCTACCAGCGCGTGAACAAGGAGACCGTCAGCCTGGAGCCTGTGGAGCACAAGTACGATGTTGCCACCCTGAAAGAGCTGATCCGCGAACATGTGGAGGCCACCGGCTCTCCCCGCGGCAAAGAGATCCTTGACAACTTCAGCGAATTCCTGCCCAAATTCAAGAAAGTTCTGCCCTACGATTATGACCGTATGCTGCGTGTGATCGCATCCGTTGAGGAGCGCGGTCTGGACGGCGAGCAGGCACAGATCGAAGCATTCTACACGGTGCAGAAGAAGAAGTAAGGAGGGCAGCGTTATGGGTAAGACAACTGGATTTATCGACTATACGCGCAAAACCAGCACGGATGTTCCGCCGCTGGAACGCATTGAAAACTTTAACGAATTTCATATCTGGCTCTCCCGCGAGGAGCAGCAGACGCAGGCAGCACGCTGCATGGACTGCGGTGTTCCCTTCTGTCAGGCCGGCATGATGATCGGCGGCATGGCCTCCGGCTGCCCGCTGAATAACCTCATCCCGGAGTGGAACGACCTTGTTTATCATGGCAAGTGGGAGCTGGCCATGCATCGGCTGATGGCCACCAACCGTTTTCCGGAGTTCACCAGCCGGGTGTGCCCTGCCCTGTGTGAAGCGGCCTGCACCTGCGGCGATGTGACCGGCAGCAGCGTGACCGTGCGCGAGAACGAGCACGCCATTATTGAGACGGCTTACGCCAAGGGCTGGCTGCACGCCGCACCGCCGCCCTCCCGCACCGGCAAGAGCGTAGCCGTGGTGGGCAGCGGCCCCTCCGGCCTTTCGGTGGCTGAATACCTGAACAAGCGCGGCCACGCCGTGACTGTGTTCGAGCGTGCCGACCGCGTGGGCGGCCTGCTGATGTACGGCATCCCCAACATGAAGCTGGACAAATCCGTCATCGAGCGCCGCATCAAGATCATGCAGGCTGAGGGCGTGGAGTTCCGCACCAACATGGATGTGGGCGGGGCTGTTGCCGCCGAAGAGCTGCTGAACGGCTACGATGCCGTGGTGCTGTGCTGCGGTGCCAAGAAGGCCCGCGACCTGAATGTGCCCGGCCGCGATGCAAACGGCGTGCACTTTGCCGTGGACTACCTGACCAGCGTGACCAGAAGTCTGCTGGACAGCCAGTTCGCGGACGGCAAGGCCATCGATGCCAAGGGCAAGAATGTTCTGGTGATCGGCGGCGGTGATACCGGCAACGACTGTCAGGGCACGGCCCTGCGGCAGGGCTGCACCGATCTGGTGGCACTGGAAATGATGCCGCAGCCGCCCAAGGAGCGTGCAGCCTCCAACCCGTGGCCGGAGTGGCCCCGTGTGCTGAAGGTGGACTACGGCCAAACCGAGTGTCTTGCAAAGTTTGGCAAGGACCCGCGCGTGTACCAAACCACCGTGAAGGAATTTTTGAAGGATGATGCGGGCAATCTGACCGGTGCTATCATCTCCTACCTGAAGCCGGAACGGAACCCCGAGACCGGCCGTACCAGCATGGTGCCTACCGGTGAAGAATTCACCTACAACTGCCAGCTGGCGTTCATCGCCGCAGGCTTTACCGGCTGCGAAAGCTACGTGGCCGATGCATTTGGTGTGGAGCTGACCGCCCGCGGCAACGTGGCAGACCACAGCTTCAAGACCAACGTGGAAAAGGTGTTCGTTTGCGGCGATATGCGCCGCGGCCAGAGCCTTGTGGTGTGGGGCCTGCGCGAAGGCCGCGACTGCGCCGCCGAGGTAGACCGCTACCTGATGGGCTACACCAACCTCTAACTAAGCCATTCTCTTTCCTATCCTAAACAAGCAGAAGCGGGGGCCTTTGCAAGGCTCCCGCTTCTGCTTTTGTTTTTTAGTCTGTATTGTATTCCGGTTCCGTGGGGGTAGGATCTGTTGTTTCCGGAGGGGCCGGCTCTGTCGTGGTGGGTTCGGTAGCGGCGGGTTCCTCCGGCGTTACCGTGATCTGCACACTGGGGTCTGCCGCAATATACACGGTGATCACCGTGCCCACTTCCACCTTGGTGCCCGGCTCCTCGCTGGTACGCACCACGCAGCCGGATGCATAGGAGCCATCGTTCACCACCATAAAGCAGCTGGCCACAAGGCCCCGCGCTTCCAGTTCCTTTACCGCGCTATCCTGCGTAAAGCCGATGATATTGGGCATCTCGGCCATCTGCGGGCCTTTGCTCACCACCAGCCGTATGGTCTCCCCTGCCTTGAGCACAGTGTCCGCGCTCGGCTCCTGCTGGATGATCTGGCCCGCCGGGGCGGTATCGCTGTATTCCTCGGTGACGTAGAACAGATACATGCTGGTATATTCCCGGTTGTTCTGCACCTGCGTGTAGTCCATGCCAATAAAGTTCGGCACAAGGTTCTGCGGCACCATCACCTCGCTGCTGGCCGGTTCCGACTCCGCAGCCGACGCGGCAGGCTGGTGGATGTGCTGGCTCAGCACGCTCCACAGCGTGAGCAGAATGAGGATGGACAGCAGGATCACAATGCCCGCCAGCAGCGCTTTTAAGCTGAGCAGATGCTCCTTGCGTTCCGGCTCCGGCTGGGCTGTGCGCACCGGAGTCTCCGGCTTCATGGTGCGGGTCAGCTCGGCGGTGTATTCCTTGGAAGAAAGGGCCTGATACAGCTGCGGCACGGTCTGGATGCGCTCCATGGGCCGCAGGCGCAGGCCCAGCTGCAGCACCTGCGAGACGTACAGCGGCAGGCTGCCGTTCACCGATTTTGCGCGTGGGTTAGAGTCTGCCACAATGCGCTGCGCTGCAGGCACCGGGGCCTGCCCGCACACCATGCGGTAGAACACTGCCGCAAGGCTGTATTCATCGGTATAGCGGCCCTCGAACTCTGCGGTGGAATACTGCTCCGGGGCGGAATAGCCTTCGTACAGCTGCTCGTGCAGGCCGCTGCCCGCCGTGCGCAGGCCCACCGTGGCATAGCCTGCCAGACGGCAGCGGTCGTTTTCCATCACGCGGATGTTCTCCGGGCAGATACCGCGGTGCACCAGACCGATCTTGTGCATGGCGGCTACGCCTTCAAACACCGGCTGCAGCATGGTGCAGGCATCGTCCGGGCGAATGGTGCCGGGGTGGTTTTCCAGCCACTGATCCAGCGGGGTGCCGCCCAGATTTTCCAGAATGGCGTAAACGCTGTTATTGGCTTCCACCACATCCAGCACGGCTTCCAGACCATTGGCCGGAGTGATGCGCTGGATGGAGCGGTACAGGTCCGCAAAATCCATGCGGGTGGTCTTGAACAGCACCTCACTGCCGGTCTTGGGCCGCAGGGTGCTTTCTGCCGTGCGCTCCGCCGTGAGGGTAATGGGCAGATATTCCTTGATGGTCACCCGGAAACGGCCCAGATTCTCTGCGCCGCGGTAGAGGATGCCCTCGCCGTCGATGCTCAGCATTTCCCCTACGGTGTAGCGCCCGGCCAGCACGGTGCCCACCGGCAGGGTGCCGCCGGGGTTGCGCCCGGCAAAGCTTTTGCCGCAGTGCGGGCAGCTTTGTGCTGCTCCGGGCAGCGGCTGCAGGCAGTATGGACACAGGCGTGTTGCTTCCATTGTGGTCTCCTTATACCGTTTTGCGCCGCAGCAGGCTCATGGGCGGCAGCTCCGGCGTGGGAATGGTGTATTTTTCCATGGCATGCGGGGTGCTCTCCACCCGTTCACCGGCTTCGTTTTCGATCCACTCAGGGTTCAGCGGAATGCTGCGGCCATCCGGGCAGAGGGCTTCCAGAGTGTCGCCCAGGCTCCACTTGCCGCGCTGCTGGCAGGAGGCAACGCCGTTCTCCCAGCCGTCCACCGTGCCCACAAACTCCCACTCGCGGATGTAAGTAGCGCTGTCGGTGGCCTGTCTGGCCTGCTCGCGGCCAAAGTAGAAGCCCGGCGAGTAATGGCGGTGGCTGGTACGGGTAAGCTCCTCGTACACTTCAGCAGGCAGCTCAAAGTTGTCGTTGAGCGGGTCGGCCAGATAAGCGTCCAGCGCCCTGCGGTAGGCGGCGGTAACGCTTGCCACATAGTAGAAGGTCTTGGCACGGCCCTCGATCTTCAGGCTGTCCACACCGGCCTTGCAGATCAGATCAAGGAAAGGCGCGGTACACATATCATTGGCGTTGAGGATGTAGCTGCCGTTCTCGTTCTCGCCGATCTCGTACAGCTGGCCCGGACGGGTCTCCTCGCTGAGATAGTATTTCCAGCGGCAGGGCTGGGCACACTGGCCGCGGTTCGCGTCGCGGCCCGCCATGTAGTTGGAAAGCAGGCATCGGCCCGAAACGCTCATGCACATAGCACCGTGCACAAAGGCTTCAATCTCCAGCTCCGGCGGTGTTTTATCGCGCAGGATCGCAATATCCTGCAGGGACATCTCACGGGCCAGCACCACGCGCTTTGCGCCCATGTTGTAGGCGGCGCGGGCCGCAGCCCAGTTGGTGATGCCTGTCTGGGTGGACATGTGCACATCGATGTCCGGTGCAAAGGTCTTGCAGGCATCCAGCACACCAAGGTCTGCCACGATAAAGGCATCCACACCGGCCTTGGCTGCTTCCTTGATGGCCTCGGGCAGGCGGTCGGCTTCCTCGTTGGTGGGCAGGGTGTTCATGGTCAGGTAGACCTTGCGGCCGCGGGCGTGAGCGTAGATGACACCCTCGGCCAGCTGTTCCGGCGTAAAGTTGGCCGGAGCAGACCGCATTCCAAATTCAGGCAGGCCGCAGTAAACGGCATCGGCACCGTAGTTGATGGCATAGCGCAGGCGTTCCAGATCGCCTGCCGGGGCCAGCAGTTCCGGGATTTGCAGCATAGTTCAAATTCCTCTCATTTTTCCGTATTCACAGTTTTGTTCACTTGTGCTGCCTTCTGGCAGTTTGCGTTGTGTTCGCTCAGGGTGCGGGCATAATAATAGCTGCCCTTGAGGTCGGTCACAAAGAAATAGGCATCCTTGGCCTCCTCATTGGGCTGGGGGGCCAGCGCTGCCCTGATGGCCGCAATGCCGGGGTTCGAGATCGGCCCGGCAGGCAGGCCCTTGCAGCTGTAGGTATCATACGCAGCCACGATATTTTCCGGGATATTATCCCAGCCGCCATAGTAGGGTGCCACCCAGTTCCAGAGGTAATTGTTGTCACTGTCGCTCTGGATGTGGCTGGAGGTGTTGCTCTGCAGGCGCGGGTAGGGTGAATCCTCAGCCAGACGGTTGCGGAACACCTGTGCCACGTTCGAGTCCTGACTGTTGCCCGCTTCCTCCTGCACAAAGGATGCCAGTGTGATCAGCTGGGGCAGGGTCATATCCTGCTTTTTAAGTTCTGCATACATCTCATCGGTGATCTGTGCATCGAACTGGGCATAGAAGGTGGCTACATAGTTGTGCACGGTGTCGTCCTTTAAGAATTCGTAGGTCTCCGGGAAGAGATAGCCCTCGCACTTCATAAAGCGGTCCGGCGCGTCGGCATCGTCCGGCACGTACTGCCAGAAGGTGTATTCGCTGAAATCGCCCTCGTTGGCTTCCTTCAGGAAATCCTCGGCGCTGCACAGCCCGGCGGCTTCCATCTTCTGGGCAATGGCAATGGCCGTGGTTCCCTCTGGGATGGTCACGCGCACCGTTTCGGCCTTGGCGTAGGTGGACAGGACCGCAATAATGGCATCGTAAGAACAGGCGCTCTTCTGCAGGGTAAAATCGCCATACTGCAGCTTTGATGCCGCACCCTTTTGCCCCACATACCAGCGGAACAGATAGGCCGAGCGGATCACACCCGCATCCTTGAGCTTTTGCGCAATGACGGAAACGCCGCTGCCCTGCGGGATGCTCACCGTTACCTCCGTGCCGGGTCTGCCATTGCCGCTGATCTCGTTGTGCGCAAACAGCAGCGCCCCGCCAACGGCCAGCGCCAGCAGTACCACCAGCACCAGCAGGATCTTCCCTACACCGCCTTTTTTGCGGGTGTTTTTTTCGTGTGCCATAAGCACCTTCCTTTTATCTTAGTTTTCCAGCATCAGGCGCATGTAGCTTTCGGCTACATCAAAGGGTTCGGCATCAAAGCGGATCATGCCGTAGTCCTGCCGGGTGCCCTCGCCGAGGAACAGCGGCTGGGATGCGCCCACGGTAATGACCGCCTTTTCCACGATGACTTCCTTTTCGCGGGCGGCTTCCATCAGTACTTCGGCGGCGCGGTCATTGTCGGCCTGCAGCTCCACAAAGTAAAGCGTATCCTCCTTGCGGAAATAAATACCATAGCCGTGGGCGCTGGAAACGATGGTGGCACCGGAGGAGTACAGATCTCCCAGCACCACGGCCATGCGCTCCGGGGTCAGCTGCACAGTATCGGGCCAGAAGCGCTCCCGCAGCTCACACAGCTTTTTGGCGGTGACGGAATCAAACTCCGCCTGACTCCACAGGTTGCGTTCCACCTCGCGGGGAAG
>OLAI01000224.1_pt1 | contig 15805 bp, 10 predicted proteins | sample 1607841 | NCBI WGS metagenome assembly OLAI01 (sample SAMN02674697, study PRJEB24791) | human gut metagenome, SKBSTL033 | isolation source: stool | host: Homo sapiens | place: USA
AGACGTGTGCTCTTCCGATCTCACCACCAATGTCGTGCCCTTTGTGGCCATCGGCTGCGGCGATGTGAAGCTGCGTGAGGGCGGCTGCCTTGCCGATATCGCTCCCACCATGCTGCCGTATATCGGTCTGCCCGTGCCTGCTGAAATGACCGGCAAGAGCATCATTGTGGAGTAATTGACCGTTAAAATGGCCGACGCGTTCGCTTTGGCTATGAATAGCGGAATTGTTATTCTTATATTTACAGCTCTGGAAAATCTGCGGATTTTCCAGAGCTGTTTTTTCACGCGAAAAGCCGATAAGATAAATTGCGTTTTTGGGCTTCGACCCCATTCTAAATCAAAAACTTTTCTTTTTTCCCCATCCGTGCTACAATAAAAATGAATTTTTGATTGTAGGAGAAGCGGATGGAAACAACGCATAAACAAATCGTTCTGGGCATCCTTGCCCATGTGGACTCCGGCAAGACCACCCTTTCGGAAGCCATGCTCTACCGCTCCGGCGCGATCCGCAAGCTGGGCCGTGTGGATCACAAGGATGCCTTTCTGGATACCGACACGCTTGAAAAAGCGCGCGGCATCACCATCTTTTCCAAGCAGGCCCTGTTGACGGCGGGCAATACGGATATCACATTGCTGGACACCCCCGGACATGTGGATTTTTCCACCGAGACAGAGCGCACCCTGCAGGTGCTGGACTATGCTGTGCTGGTGGTAAGCGGCACCGACGGTGTGCAGAGCCACACCGAGACGCTCTGGCGGCTGCTGCGGCGCTACCATGTGCCCACCTTTGTGTTCGTGAACAAGATGGATCTGCCCGGCAAGAGCAGGGAAGAGCTGCTCGCCCAGCTGAACCACCGTCTGGGCGAGGGCTTTGTGGCCTTTGATGTGCCGCAGGCCGACCGGGACGAAGCACTGGCCCTGTGTGACGAAAACCTGATGGATCGGATGCTGGATGCCGGGCAGTTGACCGATGCGGACCTCATCCCGGCCGTTGCACGCCGGCATGTGTTCCCGTGCTGGTTCGGTTCGGCGCTGCGGCGTACCGAAAACAATGTACTGGAAAGCGTGGATGCTCTGCTGGACGGCATCGACCGCTATACCCGTCCGGCTCCCGCGCTGGATGCCTTTGGTGCCAAGGTGTTTAAGGTGTCGCAGGATGAGCAGGGCACGCGCCTGACATGGCTGCGCGTGACTGGCGGCGAACTGAAGGTAAAGGCCCAGCTCTCCGGCGAAGCAGATGGTGAGCCGTGGGAGGAAAAGGCAAACCAGCTGCGGCTGTACTCCGGCGTAAAGTATACGCTGGCGGAAGCCATCGGCCCGGGGCAGGTGTGCGCCGTCACCGGCCTGACCAAAGCGCGCCCGGGCGAGGGCCTTGGCGCGGAACGCGACAGCGATGTGCCGGTTCTGGAACCGGTGCTGAGCTATCAGGTGCTGCTGCCGCAGGGGGCTGATGTGCACGCGGCACTGGGCAAGCTGCACCGGCTGGAAGAAGAGGAGCCGCAGCTCCATGTGGTATGGAACGAGACTTTGGGCGAGATCCATGTGCAGCTCATGGGTGAGGTGCAGCTGGAAGTGCTGCGCAGTTTGCTGGCAGAGCGCTTTGGCCTGAACGTGGAGTTCGGCCCCGGCGGCATTCTGTACAAGGAGACCATCACGGAGCCTATGGAGGGCGTGGGCCACTACGAGCCGCTGCGCCATTATGCGGAGGTGCATGTCAAGCTGGAACCCCTGCCCCGCGGCAGCGGGATGCAGTTTGCCGCCGACTGCCGGGAAGAAGTGCTGGACAAGAACTGGCAGCGCCTTGTGCTGACCCATCTGGAAGAAAAGCAGCACCTTGGCGTGCTGACCGGTGCGCCGCTGACGGACGTGAAGATCACCCTCATTGCGGGCCGCGCCCATCTTAAACATACGGAGGGCGGAGATTTCCGGCAGGCCACCTATCGCGCGGTGCGGCAGGGCCTGATGCTGGCCAAAAGCCAGCTGCTGGAGCCATGGTATGCCTTTCGGCTGGAAGTGCCGGTGGAGAACCTTGGCCGTGCCATGACCGATATCCAGCGCATGGAGGGCAGCTTTGACCCGCCAGAAAGCGGGGAAGAGGCTGCTGTGCTCACCGGTTTTGCACCGGTGGCCACCATGCGCAGCTACCCCATGGAGGTGGTGGGCTATACCCGGGGCCGGGGACACCTGACCCTGACGCTGGACGGCTACCGGCCTTGCCACAATGCGGTGGAGATCATTGAAGCTGTGGGCTACGAGCCGGAGCACGACCTTGACAACCCGGCAGATTCGGTGTTCTGTGCCCATGGCACGGGCTTTGTGGTGCCTTGGGATCAGGTGCGCAGCCACATGCATGTGGACAGCGGCTGGGGAAAAAGCAAAAGCCCGGAGCAGGAGACGCAGGCCGTGCCCCAGCGCCGGACAGCGGCTTACCGCGCAACACTGGAAGAGGATGCCGAGCTGCTCAAAATCTTCGAGCGCACCTATGGCCCCATCAAACGGGACCCGCTGGCGGCATTCCGCCCGGTGCAAAAGCGGGAACGCCCGGATTTTGATGCCCAGCAGTGGGAAATCCTGCCCGAATATCTGCTGGTGGACGGCTACAATATCATCTTTGCGTGGGATGAGCTGAACGCCCTTGCAAAGGACAGTCTGGAAGCGGCCCGCCACAAGCTGATGGATATTCTGTGCAACTATCAGGGCTACCAGAAGTGCAATCTTATTCTTGTATTCGATGCCTATCGTGTGCCGGGCAGCCCCGGCAGCATTGAGCAGTACCATAATATCCATGTGGTCTACACCAAGGAAGCCGAAACCGCCGATATGTTCATCGAGCACGTTACTCATGAGATCGGCAAGGGGCGGCGGGTGCGTGTGGCTACTTCCGACGGCATGGAGCAGATCATCATTCTGGGCCATGGCGCGCTGCGTGTCTCCGCCCGCATGTTCCATGAGGAAGTGCAGAACGTGGAAAAGCAGATCCGCAAACTGGTGCAGGGGGAAGCATAAAATGTCAACCGAGATCACGTCCGAATTTGTCTGGCACAGCATCCCGCCGCGCCCGCGCGACAGCCACAAGGGCAGCTTTGGCACCGTATTGGCTGTGGCAGGCAGCGCATATTACCGAGGTGCGGCCCTGCTGGCTGCCGAGGGTGCGCTGCGCACCGGTGCGGGCATTGTAACGCTGGCCAGCGTGGAGCCGGTATTGGCAGCTGCGGTGGCCCGCCTGCCGGAATGCTGTCTGTGTCCCTGCGTGGCGGGGGCCGAAGGCGGCATCTCGCCGGAGAGCATTCCACAGCTCCAGCGCCAGAAGGCGACGGTGCTGCTGCTGGGCCCGGGCCTTGGCGGTACAGCCCAGAGCACAGGCCGCGCGGCCGAAACACGCACGCTGGTGCAGAAGCTGCTGCCCGGCTTTGCAGGCAGCGCGGTGCTGGATGCGGACGGCCTGAACGCCGCCGCGCAGCTGCTGGCCGAGGGCAAAACGCTGCCGCACCCGGCGGGAGAGCTGATCGTGACCCCGCACCCCGGCGAGATGGCCCGGCTCACCGGGCTTTCGGTGGCGCAGATCAATGCGGACCGTGAAAATACTGCCTGCCAGTATGCAGAAAAATGGAACGCTGTGGTGGTACTCAAGGGCTGCCGTACCGTGGTGGCTGCACCGGATGGCCGCGTGTGCACAAACCCTACCGGAAACCCAGGCCTTGCCCGGGGCGGCAGCGGAGATGTACTGGCCGGTATGACGGCGGCCCTGCTGGCCTGCGGCCTGCCTGCATACGAAGCTGCGGCCTGCGCGGTGTATCTGCACGGTGCCGCTGCCGACCGTGCCGCTGCTGCGCTTGGCGAGTACGGAATGCTGCCGCATGATATCCTGTCCCAGCTGGGCCGGATATTTGCGGAAAACCACAGATAAAAAGAAAAGGGGTGTCTCTCTGTCTGCCGGAGAGACACCCCTTTTAACATTGCATCACATCGCCAGAACTTCGGCCCACTTTTCCTCGGCTATCGGGATGCCAAGCTCCATGTTCTCCTTGCGGCTGCGGTGCTCGCCCATGCCGGGGCAGCGCACCTCACGGCCCGGCTCTGCAGGCTCACTGGATGCCACATCGGCGGCAATGCGCAATCGGCATCAGTGCAGGCGGTGAAAGGAGTACACGAGCACACACCGACAGCTATGTGAAAAAACAAATGAATGTGCGAACTTCATAATTTTTTAAGAGTTATTTTGTGAAAAAGTCATATTGAAAAACGAAAAGAGGATTGATATACTAATACCACAATATCCAGTTGGACATGTTACTGGTAATGCAGGCAGGATCTGATGGAATGACAAATACCTTTTCTTTTGGGTGAATTGTAGCCAGATACTATGATTCCGGGAGAAATTGTACACGGGGTCATTCTGTTGGGTCTTTTTTCTTTTGTCCGCTTCGGCCGGGCGCCAGGGAAATGCCACCACACACAAGATAAAGGAGAACAAAATGAAGAACTACAAGCAGACTGCCTCCGACGTGCTGCGTCTGGTTGGCGGCGAGAAGAACGTTGTGCAGGTCGAGCACTGCTCCACCCGCCTGCGCTTCACTCTGGCAGACACCTCCAAGGTGGATGCTGCAGCCCTGAAAAAGACTGCCGGTGTTATGGGCGTTATTTCCAGCGGCCCGCAGTGTCAGGTGGTCATCGGCAACGATGTCATCGAAGTGTACGATGAGCTGCTCAAGCTGGGCACCTTCAACGCAGGTCAGGCTGCAGCTCCCGCTGCCCCCAAGGGCAAAAAAGAGATCGGCGGCATTATTCTGGACTACATGGTCGGCATCTTCCAGCCGCTGGTCCCCGCCATTGCAGGTGCAGGCGTTCTGAAGGCTCTGATGGTGCTGCTGAGCACTCTGGGCCTGATGAGCAGCGGAGATATCGCCTATAAGGTGTTTGTCGGCGTGGCAGATGCAGCTCTGTACTACCTGCCCGTTATGGTCGCCTTCACCACTGCAACCAAGTTCGACTGCAACAAGCTGGTGTCGGTGGCTCTGGCTGCTGCCATGATCCACCCCAGCGTTTCCGCTCTGCTGGCTACCGAGGGCGGTGCTTACTTCCTCGGCATCAAGCTGCAGAACATCGCTTATGGCGGACAGGTATTCCCGGCTATCCTGACCGTCATTTTCATGTCCTTTATTGAAAAGTGGGCCAACAAGTGGTGCCCCAAGGCCATCCGCGTGTTCTTTGTGCCCATGCTGTGCTTCGGCATTGGCTTCCCTGTGGCACTGGTCGTCCTCGGACCTCTGGGCTACAACATCGGTGCTCTGCTGACCACCGTGATCCTGGCTCTGTACAACACGCTGGGCTGGCTGGCCGTTGCTCTGCTGGCTGCCGTGCTGCCCTTCATGATCTCCATGGGCATGCATAAGGCTCTGGTCCCCTACGCAGTTGCTTCTATTTCCGACCCCGGCTTTGAAATGCTGTACATGCCTGCTTCTCTGGCACACAACATTTCCGAGGGCGGTGCCTGCCTGGGCGTTGCACTGAAGACCAAGGACGAGAACCTGCGCGCTACCGCGATCTCCGCTGGCATCTCCGGCCTGTTCGGCATCACCGAGCCTGCTCTGTACGGTGTTACCCTGCAGCACAAGAAGGTCATGATGTCCGTTGTGGCCTCCAGCTTCATCGGCGGTCTGTTCGTTGGCCTGATGAAGGTCAAGGCATTCGTTGCCATGGGTCCCGGTCTGGCTGGCATGGCCATGTTCGTTGACCCGGATAACGGCAAGAACATCCTGTGGGCTGCAGTTGGTCTGGTGATCTCCGTTGTTGTTTCCTTCGCACTGTCCTTCTTCCTGTATAAGGACGAGACCCCCGCAGAGGATGAGACCGCTGCACCCGCTCCCGAGACTGCTGCAGACGCAGCAGCTGCGGATTCCACCATCAGCAGCCCCCTGCAGGGCAAGGCCATTGCTCTGGAAGAGGTCAAGGATGAAGTTTTCTCCCAGAAGATCCTGGGCGACGGCATTGCCGTGGTGCCCGAGAAGGGTGAGCTGTACGCTCCCGCTGACGGCGTGATCGAGTCCGTGTTCGGCACCAAGCACGCCATCTCCATGAAGACCAATGCCGGTGCTGAACTGCTCATGCACATCGGCATGGACACCGTCAAGCGCGATGGCAAGGGCTTTGACCCGCAGGTCAAGGACGGCGAGACTGTCAAGAAGGGCCAGCTGCTGATGAAGTTTGACCTTGACGGAATCAAAGCAGACGGTTATGATGTAACTACCCCCATCGTCGTGACCAACGCCGATGAGTTCACCATCAAGACTGTGGCCGAGGGCGCTGTGGTGCCCGGTGCCGCACTGCTGAAACTGGAGGCAAATAAATGAGTTTCCCCAAAGGCTTTTTCTGGGGCGGCGCTGTTGCCGCGAACCAGGTAGAGGGCGCATGGAACGTGGATGGCAAAGGCCCCAGCGTGGCCGATGTTGCCACCTACAAGCCCAACACCGACGTGAAGGATTACAAGTCCCATGTTGCCATGGACGACGCACACATTGCTGCCGCCATGGCCGACCCGGATGATACCTATTATCCCAAGCGCCGCGGCATCGACTTCTACCATCATTACAAAGAAGACCTGAAGCTGTTTGCCGAGATGGGCTTTACCATGCTGCGCGTTTCCATTGCATGGACCCGCATCTTCCCCACCGGCGAGGAAGCAGAGCCGAACGAAAAGGGCCTGCAGTTCTACAGCGACCTGTTCGCTGAGATGCACAAGAACGGCATCGAGCCGCTGGTCACGCTGAGCCACTACGAAATGCCGCTGGCACTGGCCACCAAGTACAATGGCTGGGTGGATCGCCGCGTAATCGACTGCTTTGCAAAGTTCTGCCATGCGTGCTTTGAGCGCTACAAGGATCAGGTCAAGTACTGGCTCACCTTCAACGAGGTGGACAGCGTGATCCGTCACCCGTTCACCACCGCCGGCATCATCCCCAGCCGCGTGCCCGAGGATAAGATGCTGGAGACCTGCTATCAGGCCCTGCACCACCAGCTGGTGGCCAGCGCTATGGTAGTAAAGGACTGCCACGAGATCATCCCCGGCAGCAAGGTGGGCTGCATGCTGACCAAGCTCACCACCTATGCCCGCACCTGCGCACCCGATGATGAACTGGCTACTCAGGCAAAGAATCTGGAAAATCTGTTCTATGCCGATGTGCATGTCTGGGGCGAGTACCCCCGCCTGATCCTCAAGATGTTCGAGCGCAAGGGCATCCATGTGGAAATGCTGCCCGAGGATGCCGCCACCCTGAAGGCAGGCTGTGTGGACTTTGTTTCCTGCAGCTACTATATGACCATGACCGAGTCTGTGGACCCGAACGCAGAGCGTACCCCCGGCAACACCGTGCTGGGTGTCAAGAACCCGTATCTGCCCTCCACCGACTGGGGCTGGCAGATCGACCCCAAGGGCCTGCGCTACAGCCTGATCGAGCTGTACGACCGTTACCGCAAGCCGCTGATGGTGGTGGAGAACGGCATGGGTGCCAAGGATGTGGTGGAGGCCGACGGCTCCATCCACGACCCCTACCGTGTAGAGTACTTCCGCCAGCACATCAGCGAAATGGGCAAGGCCATCGATGAGGGTGTTGAGATGTGGGGCTACACCACATGGGCACCCATCGACCTGATCTCTGCATCCACCAACCAGATGTCCAAGCGCTATGGCTTTATCTATGTGGATCAGGATGATCTGGGCAACGGTACTCTGGCCCGCAGCCGTAAGGACAGCTTCTACTGGTACAAGAAGGTCATTGCTTCCAACGGCGAAGATCTGGACTAAGCGGCAGTCTTAAGGTTTCAACGGAAGGAGGAGGGACCGATGCACATTCAGAAGGTGCTGAACAGCAGTGTTGTGCTGGTGCAGGATGACAGCGGCGAGGAATCCATCCTGCTGGGCAAGGGCATCGGCTATGGCCGCAAGGCGGGCGAGCCCATTGAACGGCAGCCCTCAGACCGCGTGTTCCTTCCATTGTCCAACCCGGACGCACAGCCTATGCTGGAGCTGTTTTCCAGCATTCCGGCATCCTATCTGGAACTGACGCAGGACATTGTGGACGACGCAGAGCAGTCGCTGGGAGTCAAACTTTCGGCGCACATCTATCTGCTGCTGACCGATCACCTGCATTTTGCAGTGGAGCGCCAGCAAAAGGGTCTTGTGGTGACCAACCGCATCTTCTGGGAAATCAAGCATTTTTATCCCAAGGAGTATGCGGTGGGCCAGCGCGGCCTGCAGAAGGTAAAGGCAAAGCTTGGCATTGAGCTGCCGGACGAAGAGGCAGGCAACATTGCCTTCCATATCGTCAACGCCCGGCAGGACCCGCAGGCCGGCTACGATGCCATGCGGGCAGCGCAGCTGATCGGTGAGCTGTCCAACATTGTCACCTACAGTATGCACTGCCCGGTGAGCACCGAGAGCATCCACTATGCGCGGTTCGTGAGCCACCTGCAGTATTTTGCCGAGCGGTTCTTCTCCGGCAAACTGATGGACAGCGAAGACGACTTTTTGTTCCAGCAGATGCAGCAGAATTATCCGGCAGCGGTGACCTGCGCGGAAAAAATACGCACCTTTGTGCTGCGCAAGTACGGCGTGTTTTTGCCCAACGAGGAAACCGCCTATCTGGCGTTGCATGTGGCGCGGCTGACGAGCGGCAAATAAAATCAGAAAAAGGGGAGAGCTGCCTTGCGGAAGGCGGCTCTCCCTTTGGGTTTTGAAAAAGGGAAGGGAAAAGGAAAAAACAATGGAGATAAGTCTGTTATTGATGCAGCAGATCGCACAGCTGTTCCTCATTCTGATCATGGGCTATGCTGTGGTCAAGGCGGGGCTGCTGAAGGCCAGCGACAGCCGGGTGCTCTCAGTGGTCATGGTGTATCTGGTCACGCCCTGCGTGATCATCAACGCATTCCAGATCGACGATACGCCGGAGATTCGCAAGGGACTTTTGTACTCCATGGCTATTGCGGCGGCTATCCATGTAGTGCTGCTGGTGCTCAGCGCCCTGTTGAGCCGCCCGCTCAAGCTGGATGCCGTGGAGCAGGTGAATGTGATCTACAGCAACGCCGCTGCACTGGTGATCCCGTTGGTCAAGGCTCTGATGGGCGATGCGTATGTCATTTACTCCTGCGCATTCATCATTGTGCAGCTGGTGCTGCTGTGGACCCACGCCAGTTCCCTTTTGCAGGGCAGCAGTGCGCTGGACTGGAAAAAGGTGCTCACCAATATCAACATGATCGCCATTGCAGCCGGTGCACTGCTGTACTGGTTCCGTGTGGTGCTGCCTGCACCGCTGCAGAATACCATGAGCACAGTGGGCAACATGATGGGACCGATGGGCATGCTGCTGGCCGGTATGGCCATTGCAGAAAAGCCGCTGCGGGAGGTGTTCTGCACCCGCCGCAACTATCTGCCCACAGTGCTGCGTCTGGTGGTATGTCCGCTGGTGGTTCTGGTGCTACTGTGGGTCTGCCATGCATCCAGCTGGGTGGCCGACGGCAAGAACATCCTGATGACGGTCTACCTTGCCGCCATCACCCCTGCCTGTGCTACTGTTACCTCCATGGCTCAGCTCTATGACCGCGATGCGGCGCATTCCAGCGCGCTGTATGTGCTGACCACTCTGCTTTCCATTGTGTCTATGCCGGTAATGATCGGCCTGTTCGATCTGCTGCTGTGATGAGCTGCGCTTATTCCCTCTGCCAAAATACAATAGAAAGGAACCAACCTCAATGAATCAACCCAGAGACAAGGGCCTGAACGGCAACGAAAAGATCGAGCAGGCGGTAGCCGCCCTGCAGCAGGAGCCCACACAGGAACAGCTGGCCCACACCCTTACCGTGATCCGGCGGCGCATAAAGGAGCACGGCCAGCTTGTCGTGGCGGTGGAGCCCAATTTGGGCAGTGAACAGATGCAGCTGCGGGCCATCCGGACGGCCGATGACGCAAGCTGGTGGTATGCATTCACCAGCTTTGACGAGGAAATGAAGGGAGCCGAGCCGGTGCAGTCCACCTTTCTTGTGGATATGGACAAGCTGTTTGATGCAGCGCTTGCCGTGCCGGAGATCAGCGGCATCATCCTGAACCCGTGGAACCGCACCATCCAGCTGGATAAGACCCTCATCCGCATTATCAAGGGTGCATGAGTGCGCACCGCAAACCTGCGATACATGGAGGAAACAAAAATGTTCAGACCCATGAGAAGAGCCAGCCGCGCCATCCCGGAAGAAGCTGCAAAGCACCTGCTGCAGCAGTCCCGGCGGGGCGTGCTGGCAGTGAACGGCGACAACGGCTATCCCTTTGCGATCCCGGTAAATTATTACTACGATCAGGAGCACGACAAAATCTACTTCCACGGTGCAAAGTCCGGCCAGAAGGTGGACGCGCTGAAACAGAATGATAAGGTATGCTTTACCGTTTACGGCAACGAACACTTTGAGCCGGGCGACTGGGCACCTTATGTGCAGAGCACCGTGGTGTTTGGCCGCTGCCATCTGATCGACGATGCCGCTGCTACCGAGGCCCGCGTGCGGGAGCTTGGCATGAAGTATTACCCCGGCAAGGAAGAGGTGGAAAAGGAAATTGCGCTGGACATCAAGGCCGTGCAGCTTTACGAGATCACCATTGAGCACCTCACCGGCAAACAGATCCAGGAAAAGTAAAAATAAAACAGGGGACTGTTGCAAAATAAAAATGCGATAGCAACTTGCACAAAGAAATAGCACAAAATCAAAAACCCGGAGCCTTATTAAGCCGTTTTGGCTGTGAAAAGGTTCCGGGTTTTGTGCATTGTTTTTTCAGAGAGCTATTTTGCAACAGTCCCGTATAGATCAGTTTGCAGGGAAAGGCCCGGCGGTTATCTGTGTTCCGGACATTTGGGGGCCGCCTTGGTCAGCATCTGCTGGAACTTGCGGGCTGCCGTGTTCAGCGGGCGGTGATGGTCGTACACAAGGCAGATGGAGCGCTGAGGGATGATCTCCTGCAGATGCAGCTGCACGATCTCACCGCGGGCCAGTGCATCCTGTGCCATGGGCTGGGGCAGGAACGCAATGCCCAGTTCACTTTTGACAAGGGTCAGCATCTGGTCGGTGGTGGCAGCCTCGGTATCCGGCTTCAGCACCGCACCGTGATCCAGAAAGAACTGCCGGTAAAAGGCGCGGGTCATGCTTTCGTCGCTCAGGGAGATCAGCGGATAATTGTTCAGCTCCTTCAGCGAAAGGTTCTGGCTGGCAAGGGCAGTAAAGGTCCTGCCGCCCACAAGCACCTCATAAAAGGGCTTCAGCTCCACCATTTTCAGGCCGCTTTCCACCTCGGCAGGGGTGGTGATGACGGCAAAATCCACCTCGCCGTTTTTCACGGCCTGCAAAGCCTGCGGCGTGGAGTGGTTGGAGATGCGCAGGCGGATGCCGGGATAGTCCGTGTGGAAGGCGCGCAGCTTTTCTGCAAGGTAGATGTTCAGCGCAGTTTCGGTAGCGCTGATGCTGATCGCACCGTGTTCCAGCGTGGCGCTGGCGCTCAGCTCTTCTTCTGCATCCTGAATCTGAACCGCCGCAGATGCAATGCGGGAGTAAAGCAGTTCACCCTCCGGGGTAAGGGTAACGCCGCGGTTGGAGCGGATGAACAGTACGCAATTCAGCTGGCTTTCCAGCCGGTTCATCGAGTGGGTGATGTTGGGCTGGTTGTTGCCCAGCACCCGCGCGGCTTTGGTGAAATTCTGATATTTCGCGACATAATAAAAGATTTTGTAATATTCCCAGTCCACATACATGGCGGCGTGCCCTCTTTCATGTCAATTTCGTATCGTGATCATGTGCAGGATACTTTTTACACATTCTCTACTTGCTAGTATAATAACACCGCAATCAAAAATTGCAAGAGGGAATTCAAAAGTATAAAGTGGTTTGAACGGAGGCGGTTCTTATGTCTGAGATCAAAAAGGTCGTGCTGGCCTATTCCGGCGGTCTGGATACTTCCATTATCATCCCATGGCTGAAAGAGCATTACAACAACTGCGAGGTCATTGCAGTGTGCGGCAATGTGGGCCAGAAGGGCGAGCTGGAAGGTCTGGAAGAGCGCGCCAAGGCAAGCGGTGCTTCCAAGCTGTACGTAGAAGATCTGACCGATGAATTTGTGGAGGATTACGTCATCCCCACCATGCAGGCCGGGGCCGATTACGAGGGCTATCTGCTGGGCACCAGCTTTGCACGACCCATTCTGGCAAAGCGTGTGGTGGAGATCGCCCGCGCCGAGGGTGCAGATGCCGTGTGCCACGGCAGCACCGGCAAGGGCAACGATCAGGTGCGCTTTGAACTGGCCATCATGCACTTTGCACCGGACCTGAAGATCATCACTCCGTGGCGTGAGTGGGACATCCAGAGCCGTGACGAAGAGATCGACTATGCCGAGGCACATCACATCCCGCTGAAGATCAACCGCGAGACCAACTACTCCAAGGATAAGAACCTGTGGCACCTGAGCCATGAGGGCCTTGACCTTGAGGACCCGGGCAACGAGCCGCAGTACGATAAGCCGGGCTTTTTGGAGCTGGGTGTCAGCCCCAAGACCGCACCGGACAAGTCCGAGTTCGTGGAGCTGGCATTTGAAAAGGGCGTGCCGGTGAGCCTGAACGGCGAAAAGATGAAGCCCGCTGTCCTCATTGCCAAGCTGAATGAGATCGGCGGCCGCAATGGCATCGGCCTGTACGATGTGGTGGAGAACCGTCTGGTGGGCATGAAGAGCCGCGGTGTGTACGAGACGCCCGGCGGTACCATCCTCTATAAGGCTCATGAGGTGCTGGAAACTCTGACGCTGGATAAGCTCACTGCCCACAAAAAGCGCGAGCTGGCCATCACATTTGGTGAGCTGGTCTATGACGGCCAGTGGTTCAGCCCCCTGCGCAAAGCTCTGAGCGCCTTCGTCACCTCCACGCAGGAAAACGTTACCGGTAAGGTGCGTCTGGAGTTGTACAAGGGTAACATGATCAATGCCGGTGTTTGGTCTCCGTATTCCCTCTACCGTGAGGACATTGCAACTTTTGCTGCCGGCGGCGACTACAAGCAGAGTGATGCTACCGGTTTTATCAGCATCTATGGTCTGCCCACCAAGGTACAGGCTATTGTAAATAACGAAAAAGAAGGTAAATAAGAAGTTATGCTTACCGCAGTTACTGGTATCAATTGGGGCGATGAGGGCAAGGGCCGCGTCATCGATCTGTTAGCCGAACATGCCGATGTTGTTGCCCGCTATCAGGGCGGCAACAATGCCGGCCACACCGTTGTAACGGAGCAGGGCAAGTTCATTCTGAACCTGCTGCCCTCCGGCATCCTGCACCCGGACGTTGTCTGTGTACTGGGTGCGGGCATGGTGATCGACCTCGACCATCTGGCCGGAGAAATGGATGCCATTGAGGAGCGCGGCGTAAAGGTAGGCTCAGAAAACCTGAAACTTTCAGATAAGGCCACCATCTCCATGCCGTGGCACAAGGTGCAGGACGGCTTGGAAGAGGACCGCCTTGCCCAGAAGGGTGCGGCCTTTGGTTCTACCCGCCGCGGCATTGCCTACGCCTACAGCGACAAATACCGCAAAAAGACCCTGCGTCTGGGCGATCTGCTGCATCTGGACGAAAAGCGCGTGCAGGACCGCCTGCACATGATCCTGGAATCCAAGAATCTGGAGCTGGGTGGCTGCTATCATCAGGAACCCATGAGCTACGATGCTCTGCTGGAATGGTGCCGGATGCAGGCCGGACAGTTTGCACCGTATATCTGTGATGTGGGTGCATTTTTGCAGCAGGCTCACGACAGCGGCAAGCGCATCGTGCTGGAAGCCCAGCTGGGTGCCATGCGCGATATCGATTATGGTATCTTCCCATTCACTTCCAGCTCCAACACGCTGGCAGCCTATGCGCCGCTGGGCGCAGGCATTCCGAACTGCCGTCTTGACCATGTGGTGGGCGTGCTGAAAGCCTACTCCACCTGCGTGGGCGCAGGCCCCTTTGCGGCTGAGAACGCCATGGGGGAAGACTGGAACGAGCAGCTGCGCAAGGCTGGCGGAGAGTATGGTGCCGCTACCGGCCGTCCCCGCCCGGTGGGCCCCTTTGACTGTGTGGCCAGCCGCTATGGTCTGGCCTGCCAGGGCGCGGATAAGATCGCCCTTACCAAGCTGGACGTGCTGAGCAGCATGAAAGAGATCCCGGTCATCACCGGCTACAAGCTGGACGGGGTAGAAGTCCCCCGCTTCGATACCCTGTCCGACCTCGACCGGATGGAGCCGGTGGTCACGATGCTGCCCGGCTGGAACAGGGATATTTCCGGCTGCAAGAGCTGGGACGACCTGCCCAAGGAAGCGAAGGGCTATGTGGAGTTCCTCGAACAGCAGCTGGGCCATGCGATCCAGTTCATCTCCACGGGCGCGGAGCGCGAGAGGTTTGTGCTGAAAGGAGAATGGCTGTGAGACACTTTATTGAGCCCAACAGCTTTTCTCTGGAAGAGCAGCTGGCCCTTCTGGATCTTGCCGACCGGATGGAGGCCGACCCGGCACCCTATGCTCACCTGTGCGATGGGCGCATTCTGGCCACCCTGTTCTACGAGCCTTCCACCCGCACCCGTCTTTCGTTTGAATCGGCCATGCTGCGGCTGGGCGGCAAGACACTGGGCTTTGCAGGGGCACAGCTTTCTTCCGCCAGCAAGGGCGAGACGGTGGAGGACACCGCCCGCGTGGTGAGCAACTACGCCGATGTGATCGCCATGCGCCACCCCAAAGAGGGCGCACCGCTGCGCGCTTCCCGCTACTCCCGCATCCCGGTGATCAACGCGGGCGACGGCGGCCACCAGCACCCCACCCAGACCCTGACGGACCTCATGACCATCCGCCGCCGCATGGGACGGCTGGATGACCTGACCATCGGCCTGTGCGGCGACCTGAAATTCGGCCGCACCGTGCACTCCCTCATCAAGACCATGGCCCGCTGCAAGAACATCCGGTTCGTGCTTATCAGCCCGGAAGAGCTGCGCGTGCCGGACTACATCGTAAAGGACGTGCTGGAGGCCAACGGCATCCCCTACCAGGAGACCCGCAGTCTGGAGGAATCCATGTCGGAGCTGGACATCCTGTACATGACCCGCGTGCAGAAGGAGCGCTTCTTCAACGAGGAGGACTACATCCGCCTGAAGAACAGCTACATCCTCACCAAGGAAAAGATGGACCTTGCAAAGCCGGATATGGCTGTGCTGCATCCCCTGCCCCGCGTCAACGAGATCGCACTGGACGTGGACGACGACCCGCGTGCCGCCTACTTTGAGCAGGTGCAGAACGGCGTGTATGTGCGTATGGCACTGATCATGACCCTGCTGGGCCTGCGCGACCCCAAGGCACCTAAGGAGGAGAACTGATATGCTGAACATCGATGAAATTCAGAACGGAATCGTGATCGACCACATCAAGGCAGGCACTGCCATTGGCCTGATGGACCTGCTGGGCATTGCGGGCAACCGCACCGCCAGCGTGGCGCTGATCCAGAATGCACGCAGCAACAAGACCGCCAGCGGCCGCAAGGACATCATCAAGGTGGAGGGCGATGCTTCCTGGCTGAACCTGGATGTGCTGGCCTACCTTGACCCCAACATCAGCGTGACCGTCATCCAGGACGGCAAAGCCATCAAGAAAGAGAAACCCCAGCCCCCCAAGCGCCTGGTAAACATCGTGCGGTGCAAAAACCCGCGCTGCATCTCTTCCATTGAGGAAGAGTGCGACCAGATCTTTGAGCTGAGCTCCAATGGCAAGTATCGCTGCATT
>OLAI01000257.1_pt1 | contig 14284 bp, 10 predicted proteins | sample 1607841 | NCBI WGS metagenome assembly OLAI01 (sample SAMN02674697, study PRJEB24791) | human gut metagenome, SKBSTL033 | isolation source: stool | host: Homo sapiens | place: USA
TCTGATGTGTGGTGATTACAACCTTCGCCGTGAGAAAAGATACGTCGAAGTGGATACCTACAAACACACTAATGGAACGCTAAAGCAGAAATGGGAAACCTTTACCGACCTTGCAGATGCCAAAAACCGTAAGAAAGAGGTCGAATACAAAGAATCCGTCGGTACCTTTGTGGCACCCCAGTGCCGAACTCTAAAAGACCTGCTTAAAGAATACGTCACCCTGTACGGAAGAACCAAATGGGCACTTTCAACCTATCAATCAAACACTGCACTGATTTCAAACTACATAGAACCGCTTATCGGCTCAATGAAGCTGCAAGATCTCACCACCCGCGTAATTGAGGGATATTATCAGCGGCTGCTTAAATACGAAGCCGTTGACCCTATGTGTGGAAAGCGTCAGCATCAATACGTTTCTCCCGGCACGGTTCGTTCGGTTCACAAAATTTTGAGAAGTGCCTTTGAGCAGGCTGTAAAGTGGGAACTTATGGAAAAGAATCCCTGTATTTATGCCACCTTGCCCAAATACACTGCAAAGAAGCGTGATATCTGGACTGCCGAGACCCTGTTCCATGCCTTAGAAGTCTGTGATGATCCACGGCTCCGGCTCTGCATCAACCTCTCCTTCTCTTGTTCTCTGCGCCTTGGCGAACTGCTCGGTTTGACTTGGGATTGCGTGGATATCTCTCCTGAAAGCATCGAAGCCGGGCGAGCCTCCATTTACATAAATAAGGAATTGCAGCGTGTAGACATTGCTTCGCTAAACGCCTTGGAAAACAAAAATGTCATCACTCGTTTTCCCTCGCTGAGTTCCCGCTGTACCACGGTTCAGGTTCTGAAAAGCCCCAAAACAGACAGCAGTATCCGAACCATCTTTCTCCCCAAAACAGTTGCTGAGATGCTTGTCCAATATAAAGCCGAGCAAGACATGACAAGGGATGCACTGGGCACAGAGTACGCTGACTATAATCTTGTGGTCGCCGGCCCGCTGGGAATGCCGACCGAACAATCCACCATCAACGGTGCATTGAAGCAGCTGATTGAGAAAAACAATCTCCCCAAAGTGGTTTTCCACAGCTTCCGACACTCCAGCATTACATACAAGCTCAAGCTGAACGGCGGCGATATCAAAGCCGTGCAGGGCGATTCCGGTCATGCACAGGCTTCGATGGTCACCGAGCAGTACGCACACATTCTGGATGATGATCGGCGTTTGAACGCACAACGATTCGACGATTTCTTCTATCAGCATCATGGTGCAGAGCCTGAAGCCCTCCCTCGCGCAGAGCAAGCCGCTCCCAAAGCCAGCCCAGTCGATACAGATGCGGCAGCAGCTCTTGCCAAACTGCTGGCTGACCCCTCTATGGCTACACTCATTAAAAATCTTGCAAAGAACCTATAAACCTCTATACATAAGCAGCGGCAGTTTTCCGTATATGGAAAACTGCCGCTATCTGTTTTAGGATGATCCCGTTTCTTTGTGTTTTTTCGCCTTAGCTTCCTCTATGTCCATCTTCAGCTGATGTGTAAGCTGTTTTACATAATCGAGTGAAACTTCATAGCCTTCTGCGATTTTTTCTGCCGGCATCCCATCAAGGATACGGGAGATCACAATGTTCTGAGTGGCTTGTTTTCTCGACTCTGCAATCATTTCCTCAATAGAGGGGCAATGTTTATTATGCATCCAATTCAAGTAATCCAAGCGTTCAGCTTCTATCCGCGATAGAAGCCTGACTGCATAGAAATTGTCATCTACCTCGAAGCGAACTTCCTCTCCGGGTTTGACTTCAAGTTTTTCCAGAACCGCATCTGGGAGTTTTACAGTTCCATCTTCACCGACTACAATATTAAATTTCTTTTCCATCGCACACTCCTAAAATCACGCAAAGTTCCTTGCATCCAGTGCCTTTACTCCCGTAAGAATACCATAAGCCCCTTCCTTTTACAAGACAATGCGCATTTCCATTCGCACTGTTACATAGACCAGAGTTTTCTCGCAGAAAGCTCTGGTCTTTTTCTATTGAAAACATTTGTCCATCACACCAGCTACGGCTGTATGGTCTGGTTCACGAATGCTAAACAAGCAAATATCCGTAGGGAAACGTACACTTCCCAGCTAATGAAAGGTGGGCATTTTACAATGAACCTTCCACTTTTCATTAGCTCTGCTAATTTTCTGCTAATGAAAAGCCTTTTACTCGTTTTATTTCGGGGTTTGTGTTCTTTACTCAGATTGACAGCGTAACAAAAAATCAATTGATAAAACGTTACTTGTTTTACCTACTTTTGCCTAGGATTTATGGCTTCAGCCCCTACTCCTAAGCCTGAGGCCCCCGGTTCGAATCCGGGCGGGGACGCCATTTTAAGAAAATGCGAAGGTCATTTTTCCATGTGAAAGACGATCTTCGCATTTTTCATTTTGAACCTATCACCAAAATTAGCCAGCGAATGCCATTAGCAGAATTTTCGGTTCCAGCTAATAAAATCAGGCTTCCAGCTAATTGAGGCCAAAATCGCCGTTTTCTATGCTTTATGCAACTTCACAGCATAAGAAAACCTTTTGGACATACAAAAAAGCGCAGAAGGCTTCCTTTGAGAAACACCTTCTGCGCTTTTTTGTTTTTACATTGCGATCCAGCCCAGAGCATTTGCCACAGAGCTGATCAGGATAATGGCCGCAAAGATGGGGCACAGATACTGGATCATGAAGTTGAAGATCTTTTTACGGCGGAAGGGCTTGCCGCCCAGCGTCACCTCTTCTTCGATCTTCTGCACGCCGATCACGCGGGACACCAGCAGGCAGATAGCAATGGCTGCAATGGGCATCATGACAGAGTTGGTGAGGAAATCGAAGAAATCCAGAAACTGCATTCCGAACACCGTCACGCCCGCCAGCGGGCCATAGCCCAGTGCCGAAAGGCTACCCAGCGCCACCATGATCAGGCCGATCAGTGCCGTTGCGCGCTCGCGGCTCCAGCCCAGCTCGTCCTCAAAGGTGGAGACAGCGCTCTCTGTCAGGGCAATGGAGCTGGTCACGGCTGCAAACAGCACCAGCAAAAAGAACAGGATGCCCACCACATGGCCAAAGCCCATGCTCTCGAACACCTTGGGGATGGTAATGAACATCAGCGCCGGGCCGGCCTGCAGGGTGTCCGGGTCGCCGCCGGAGAAGGAGAACACCGCCGGAATGATCATCAGGCCCGCCATGATGGCAATGGCCGTGTCAAACACCTCCACGTTCTCGGTGGATTCCTCAATGGAGACCTCCTTCTTCATATAGGAGCCAAAGGTGACCAGAATGCCCATAGCGATGGACAGCGAATAGAACATCTGGCCCATGGCCGTGACCACCGTCATCCAGGAAAAGTTTGCCACGTTCGGCACCAGAAAATATCTGACGCCGGCCAGTGCACCCGGGCGCGTGACCGAATAGCCCGCAATGACCACCGAAAGCACCACCAGCACCGGCATCATCACCTTGGAAACACGCTCCACGCCGTTGCGCACACCGGCAAAGATGATGGCCAGCGTAAAGGCCGTGAAGATCAGAAAGCACACCTCTGCCGACAGTCCGCTGGAAATGAAATTGGAAAAATAACCGTCCTGCGAAAGCTCACTGCCATGGCCGCTGATATACTCCGACAGATAGCGGATGACCCAGCCGCCGATGACCGAATAGTACGGCACGATCAGAATAGGGATGACCGCATTGATCCAGCCGCCGAACCGCAGGCCGCCCTTTTTGCCAAAAGCTCCAAAGGCACCCACCGGGCTTTTGTGGGTCATGCGGCCCAGTGCCGTTTCGGCCACGATCATCGTGTAGCCAAAGGTGACGGCCAGCACGATGTACACCAGCAGAAAAATGCCGCCGCCGTATTTCGCGGCGAGGTACGGAAACCGCCAGATGTTGCCCAGACCCACCGAAGCGCCTGCGGCCGACAGCACAAAGCCGATCTTGCCGGAAAAGGCGCTGCGCTTTTGTTTTTGCGTATCCATGATTTAATTCCTCTTTTCCTATATTCCTATACACAAGTGGCCTTAGTGTACCATATCTGTCCGTCAAATACAACAGTCCCGCCTGTTTGCGTACAAAAAACAAACAGCGCCCCGCAAGGGAGCGCTGCCTGTTTTTTATAAGAGGTATACGCGTTGAGCTCAGAAGATGCTGTAGCCCAGCAGCTGCGGCAGGGCGGTAGTAAGCGGGCCCCACAGGCTGATGGAGACCAGGACGATCACATTGCAGATCACGTAGGGCGCTGCACCCTTGAAGATCTCGATGATGGGCATACGGTTGATCTTGTTGCAGGCGTTCAGGCACATGCCGACCGGCGGAGTGACCAGACCAATGGCCAGACCGGTGATCATCATGGCACCGAACTGCAGCGGCGAGAAGCCGTACTGCACCATGACCGGCAGCAGGATGGGGGTGAGCAGCAGGATGGCCGGGCTGACGTCGATGAAGGTGCCGATCATCAGGATCAGCACATCAAAGATCAGTGCAATGGCCCATGCGGGCATGTTCAGGGACATGAAGAAGGCACCCACCGTCTGCGGCACCTTCTGCATGGTCAGCACCCATGTAAAGATGGTGGTAAAGCCGATGATGAGCATGATGGAGGAAGAAGAGATCAGGGTCTTTTTCAAAGCCTCCCAGACACCCCTCCATGTCAGCTCCTTGTAGACGAAGAAGCCCACCAGCATGGAATACAGCACGGCCACACCGGCACTTTCGGATGCAGTGCACACGCCGAAGGAAACGCAGATGATGATGAACAGCGGCATGATGAGGGCCGGAATGCCGGAAAGCAGGCTCTTGGCGGCGCGCTTGCCGTCAAACTTGACCTTTTCCGGATGCCAGCCCTTCTTGGCGCTGATGATGTACACCAGCACCAGCTGGGTCAGACCGATCAGGATGCCGGGCACGGCACCTGCCACGAACAGCGCACCCACCGATGCACCGGAGATCATGGAGTAAACGATCATGGGGGTGGAGGGCGGGATGATCATGCCCATGGTAGAGGATGCCACCGTGATACCGGCAGAAGCTTCCGGCGGGTAGCCTTCCTTCTCCATGGCGGGGATCAGGATGGAACCCAGAGCCGAGGTATCGGCCACAGAGGAACCGGAAATACCGCCAAAGATCATGGAAGCCACAATGTTCACTTCGCCCAGACCACCGCGGATGGGCCGCAGCAGCTCCATGCAGAAGTTGATGATGCGCTGGGTGATGCCGCCGGTGTTCATCAGTTCGCCAGCCAGCATGAACAGCGGCATGGCGATCATCAACTCACTGTAGGCACCGTTCCACACGCGCTGCGGCAGCATGGTAGTAAAGGTAGGTGCATAGATCAGGATGTAGGTCACACAGGAAGCGCCGATGGCGAAAGCCAGCGGGATGCCCAGCGCGGCAAAGAAGATCAGCAGCACCAGAAGGATGAGCATTGCCATAGTTGTGTATTCTCCCCTTTCCGCTTATGCGTCGTCACGGCTCAGCGCCTGATTCTTGGGCGCAAAGTAGGAAATATCGGCCTTGTACAGGGTGATGATCTTGATCACGACGCAGATGGCACAGATGATGCCGCACACCGGCATGATGCCGTACATATACATCATGGGAATCTCCATGCCCTGACTGATCTGCTTACCGGCAACGCCCACATACTTGAAGCCCTGATAGGTGAACACCAGCACCACGGCCAGCACGATGAGGTAATTGATGATAGCCAGCCAGCGCTTGCGGGCAGGCTTGACACCGTCGTAAAGGATGTCGATCATGACGTGCTCGTCCTTGATCACGTTGATGCCCATGCCCCAGAAAGTGGTAAAGGCAAACAGGGTGGTGTTGAACTCTGCCAGCTGCTTCCAGCTCAGGGAGAAGCAGTAGCGCGCAATAACGGTAAAGATCACAAGAGCTGCCAGCAGTGCCATGGCGATCACGCCGATGGTAAAGTATATGTCAAACAGCTTCTTGCCGATTTTTTTCAGCTTTTCGATGGTGCTCAGCCCCTTTCGGTTATTTTACAACTTTTTCCATTGGCCTGTTACAGCAGAGGGCAGCCCGCAGGCTGCCCTCTCGCCTTTACCGTAACATGGCCGTTTTTTGCCTTTGGTCGTTTCTGCTTATGCCTTTGCGACGATATCCTGCATCTCCTTGATCTCGTCGGCAGTGCAGATGCCCTCGGTGACACACTGGTCGTACACGGACTGCACAGCGGTCTGGAAGGCCTTCAGCTCATCGGCAGAGGGCTCGTAGACTTCGCAGCCGGAATCCACGATGGTCTGCTTTGCGGCGCTGGAGTTCTTGTCGATCAGCTCGTCGTTGTACTCGCCCATCTTGGTGGCGCACTCGGTAATGATATCGCGGTACTCCTCGGGTAGGCCGTTCCACCATGCTGCGTTCACATAGAAGGGGTCCGGATGGAACTGGTAGTTGACCTCGGTGAAGTACTTCTGCACTTCATAGAACTTCATGCCCTCCACGTTGACCCAAGGGTTCTCCTGACCGTCTGCAACGCCGGTCTTCAGGCCCATGTACAGGTCAGAGTACGGGATGGTGGTGGTGGTAGCACCCATTGCCTGGAAGGTCATGTCAATGGTCTTCATGCCGTTGGTGCGCATCTTCAGGCCCTTTAGGTCTGCGGGAGCCTTGATGGGGTGCTTGGAGTTGGAGAACTGGCGGTAGCCGCCTGCATCGCACAGGTTAATGATGACGGTGCCCGTCTCGCCTTCGGCCTCAGCGCACACCTTCTGTGCCAGATCGCTCTGTAGCAGAGCCGTGACCTGCGCACGGGTGTTGGTCAGGAAGGGCAGGGTGAACATCAGCAGACGGGGGCTGAAGTCGAACTGACCGCCGCGCATGCCCTGCACGGTGCCGGCCACGACCTGCTCCAGCATCTCCTTCTCGGTGCCCAGCTGGCCGTTGCCGTAAACCTCGATCTTCACATGGCCGTTGGTGGCCTCTGCCACATCGGCGGCAAACTGCTCCATGGAAACAAAGCGGGGGTTGCCTTCGGGCTGTGCATGACCCACGGTCATGGTGAAGTCGCCCAGAGATGCAAACTTGTCCTCACCGGCTGCTGCGGCACTTGCTGCAGTGCTGGTGGATGCTGCGCCGGAAGCAGCCGGAGTGGATGCACCGGAACCGCCGCAGGCTGCCAGAGCACCTGCAGCTGCCATTGCACCAGACACCTTCAGGAAATTGCGACGAGAGACCTTTTTCATAATCTTCTTCCTCCTTGTTTCAGGGGTGCCTTTTTGCCTTATACGCTAGCAAAGTTTTTGGTGACCCCTGTATACAGCATTTTCATTGCACGCTAATCGTAACAGAAAATTCACATCCGCACAAAAGCCAAACTTCACCAACTTCGTAAAGTTTCTTTGTGCATAACTAACAATCTTATCCGTTTCTCGTGGAAACTGTTACAATCCGGCGACACTATTTGGTTCATTTTCATCTGATATATCAATTTTTGTCAGATATGATAAATTTCGGAGCTTTTCCTATACTTGTATACAGGCTATTGTATACTTCATTCTCATGCGTTGACAATCTCTTTTTGGCAGGCTAAAATAGAAATATCTTATCATCAACTATGTAAATGGAGTGTGAGCACATGGCTGAACAGCTGCATCCGGAGGACATCTACCAGACGCTGGAATATGAGATCGTCACGCTGAAGATCAAGCCCGGAGAGACCATCAGCGAAAATCAGCTGTGCAAACGGTTCGGCATTTCGCGCACACCGGTGCGCGCTGCCCTGCAGCGGCTGGAACAGAACGGCTTTGTGCAGATCATTCCCTGCAAGGGCACCATCGTCACCCCCATCAATCTGGATATCGTGGATCAGATCGTGTACCAGCGCACAGCCGTTGAAAGCACGGTGCTGCGCGATTTCATTCAGGTCTGTTCGCCCAAAGAGTACATCGAAATCAAGCACAAATATGACCTGCTGGAAGAGATGGCCCAGACCATGACCGACCCGGACAATGTGGATATCAATGCCTTCCTGACGCTGGATCTGGAAATGCACGCCATCTGGTTTTGCAGCATGAACAAGTGGTATATCTGGCAGAACCTGACAAAGCCGCAGCCGGATTATTCCCGCTTTACCCGTCTGGATGTGGTGCGGGCCAACAATGTGCCGGATGTGCTGAGCGAGCACCGGGAAATTTTGCGTGTGATCCGGGAAAAAGATCTGGATGCCATTGAACCGCTGATCCGGCGGCACCTGTACGGCGGCCTGCGCCGCATGGGCACCCAGCTGTACGCAGAAAAGTACAGACCTTATTTTACCGGCATCTGAACCAATAAAAAACAGGCGCATCCGCCAGCCTTTCGGCCTTTGGATGCGCCTGTTTTGTTTTTTGTATAATTTACTGCTTGTGGTACTTGCGGTCCTCTTCCTCGTAAACAGGGTCACAGGTCAGGTACATTCCCAGCCGGTTCAGGGTGCTGGTATCCACACCCGAAAGCAGCACGGTGGAGTGCACATCACAGCCCTTGAGGTTGGGCAGCTGATGCATGGCCGCTGCAGCCTGCTCGTTGGAAGCAGCCGAGCTGGAAAGCGCGATCAGGATCTCGTCGGTGTGCAGGCGGGGATTCTTGCCGCCCAGATAGTTGGTCTTGAGGGTCTGGATGGGCTCAATGGAAGCCGCACTCACAAGGTCGGTCTCCTGCGGGATACCGGCCAGCACCTTGAGAGCATTCATCAGAGCAGATGCTGCTGCACCCAGCAGCGGACCGGTCTTGCCGGTAACAACGGTGCCGTCCGGCAGCTCAATGGCGGCAGCAGGGGCCCCGCCGGTGCTCTCGCTGCGGGCATGAGCCTGCTTTTCCACTTCGCGCTGGCCCACGGTCAGGTCGGCCTGATTCATCAGCAGTTCCAGCTTGTAGCGCTCGGTCTCCTTGACCGTGCCGGTGATCTTCTGCTCACACAGGCACTTGAAGTAGCGGCGCAGGATCTCCTTGCGGGAGGCTTCGCGGCAGACCGCATCGTCCACGATGCAGTTGCCTGCCATGTTCACGCCCATGTCCGTGGGGGACTTATACGGGCTTTTGCCAGCGATCAGCTCAAACATGGCGTTCACCACCGGGAAGATCTCAATATCGCGGTTGTAGTTGACGGTGGTCACGCCGTAGGCTTCCAGATGGAACGGGTCGATCATGTTCACATCGTTCAGGTCGGCTGTAGCAGCCTCGTAGGCCAGATTCACCGGGTGCTTGAGGGGAATGTTCCAGATGGGGAAAGTCTCGAACTTGGCGTAACCGGCCTTCACGCCGCGCTTGTACTCATGGTACAGCTGGGAAAGGCAGGTGGCCATTTTGCCGCTTCCGGGGCCGGGGGCCGTGATGACCACCAGCGGGCGCTGGGTCTCGATGTAATCGTTCTTGCCGTAGCCCTCGTCGCTGACGATGCGGGCCACATCGTTGGGATAGCCGGGAATTTTGTAGTGGCGGAAGGTGCGGATGCCCAGACTGTTCAGCCGCTTTTCAAAGGCCTCCACCTCCGGTGCAGCGGCGTACTTGGTCACGCACACGCTGCCCACATACAGGCCTACTTCCTGGAAGGCATCGATCAGGCGCAGCACATCCAGATCGTAGGTGATGCCGTAGTCGCCGCGGATCTTGTTGCTGATGATGTCCTCGGCGCTGATAACGATGACCACCTCGGCCTGATCCTTCAGCTGCAGCAGCATCTGCAGCTTGGAATCGGGCTGGAAGCCCGGCAGTACGCGGGACGCGTGGTAATCATCGAACAGCTTGCCGCCGAATTCCAGATAGAGCTTGTTGTCGAATTTCTTGATGCGCTCGCGGATATGTTCTGACTGCATCGAGAGATATTTGTCGTTGTCAAATCCAATTTTCATCGTTCGTTTCCTTTTTCCTCTTTGCTGTGCCCGGCACACCGCACCGGAACTTTTCCATAACAGAAACAGTATACCACACTCAAAAACCGGGTGCAATCCAAAAGGGCGGCTGCAAAGCTTTTTCCAGCAAATGCGGTGTTTCGCGCTGTTCTTTGCTGCATTTTTTGTGAAAATGGTTCTTGCCGCGTTTTTGACAGCGGGTGTATCATGTTATATCTGATTGGATTGGAAGTCGTGGGCGGTTACTTTTTCTTTTTATCCTTCTGATCCTTCGCGCGATCCTGCGTAATACAGCAAGCCCCCGGGTCTCCCCGGAGGCTTGCTGTAGCTTTATGAAGTATCTCGAATATGGAGTGAATGGCGTTTATTCTGCGTCGGTACGGTTTTTCTTGAGCAGGCTCAGGATCACAGCACCCAGCACGCTGCCCACAGCCAGCGCCACACAGTACAGAGCGGTATGGTCCACGACTGGGAACACGAAGATGCCGCCGTGCGGTGCACGCAGAGCGCAGCCGAAAGTCATGGAGAGCGCACCGGCCACCGCTGCACCGGCCACGCAGCTGGGCAGGACGCGCAGCGGATCTGCTGCTGCATAAGGGATCGCGCCCTCGGTGACGAAGCACAGGCCCATGACGTAGTTCACGATGCCGTTGCGGCGCTCGTCGGCAGTCCACTTCTTGGGGCAGAAGGTGGTGGACAGGGCGATGGCGATGGGAGGAACCATGCCGCCCACCATGACAGCGGCCATCACCTCATAGTTGCCGGAGGCAAGGGCTGCCGTGCCAAAGACGTAAGCTGCTTTGTTGAACGGGCCACCCATATCAATGCTCATCATACCGGCCACGATGGCACCCAGCAGCACCTTGGAGGTGCCGCCCATGGCGTTCAGGCAATCGGTCATGGCAGTGTTGATCATGCCCATGACCGGGTTGATGCCGCACATCACCGCGCCGAGGATGAGCATACCGCCCAGCGGGTAGATGAGCATGGGACGGATGCCATTCAGGCTGGCAGGCAGCTTTTCGGTGATCTTTTTCAGCAGCTCGACGATGTAGCCTGCAGCAAAACCGGCCAGCAGTGCAGCAAGGAAGCCGCCGGAAACACCGGTGGTCTCACCCGCTGCAATGCCTGCAAAGTTGGTGCCGTTCATGGCCAGCACACCGCCCACAAAACCGACCGCCAGACCCGGACGGTCCGCGATGGACATGGCGATGAAGGCAGACAGGATGGGCAGCATGTAACCGAAGGCTGCGCTGCCCACCGTCTTAAAGAAGGCAGCGACCGGGGTGTTCATGCCAAAGTTGGAGGGATCGATGGTGTAATCGTCCAGCAGGAACGCCAGTGCGATCATGATGCCGCCGCCCACCACGAAGGGCAGCATGTGGGAGACACCGTTCATCAGGTTCTTGTACAGAGCGCGGCCAAAGCTGTCCTTGCCGGAAGCATCCTCGGCGGCCTGTGCGCCGCCCTCGGCGTGGTAAACAGGCACCTCGCCGTGCACGATCTTCTTGATGAGCTCCTCCGGCTTGTGGATGCCATCGTCCACCCGGGTGAACAGCACCGGCTTGCCGTCGAAGCGGGCGGTCTCCACCTTCTTTTCTGCTGCCACGATGATGCCGTCGCAGTTTGCGATCTCTTCTCTGGTGAGGATGTTCTTTGCTCCATCCGAGCCATTGGTCTCCACCTTGGTGGGCAGACCCAGCTTGTCACCGGCCTTGGTCAGGGCTTCCGCTGCCATATAGGTGTGGGCGATGCCGTTGACGCAGGCGGTCACGGCCAGAATGCGGTAGCCGCTCTGGGGGATCTCCTGCTGGGTGAAGCTCTCCGCGCCGAACTGAGCCTCCTCCTGTGCATCGATGCAGTCAAGGAACTCTGCCGGGGTCTTTGCGGCCTTCAGCTTTTCTACAAAGTCCTCGTTCATCAGCATCTGCATCATACGGGCCAGCATGTCCACATGCAGGCTGCCGTTTTCCGGAGCCGCAATGGCAAACAGCAGGTCGGTGGTACCGTCGTCCTCGGCATTGTACTGCACAGGGCTGCTCAGCCGCAGCGCCGCCAGACTGGGCCGGGTGACTACATTGGTCTTGGCGTGGGGCACCGTGATGCCGTTGTCCACATAGGTGGAGCCCTCCGCCTCACGGGCATAAAGGGCCTTTTTGTAGGCTTCCTTATCCGTGATGTTGCCATGGGTGGCCTGCAGCTCCACCAGACGGCTGATGATCTGCTCCTGATCGGTCAGAGCCTCATCCAGTGCGATGGACTGCGCGGTGAATAATTCCGTAATACGCATGATTTTTCTCCCTTCCTGTATAACTGCAACCCTCTCCGTCACAGAGGGTCAGATTTCCTTCATCAGTTCGTCGATTTTTTCTTTGGTGGCAAGACCCAGACTGAACGCGGTGGCACTGCCGCAGGCTGTGCCCAGACGCAGTGCAAAGGAATAGCTCCGGGTCTGCATCCAGCCAGCCACAAAGCCGGCCACCATGCTGTCGCCTGCGCCCACGCTGTTTACGACCTTGCCCTTGGGGCAGCCGATGCGGTGCACCTCGCCATTTTCGTCCACCAGCAGGGCACCGTCGCCCGCCATGCTTACCAGCACGTTGCGAGCGCCCTTTTGCTGTAGGGTGCGGGCCGCAGCAATGATCTCTTCGTCCGTAGTCAGCACCCTGCCCACGATCTCGCCCAGCTCGTGGTTATTGGGCTTGATGAGGAAGGGGTGGTACTGCAGCACGTTCACCAGCAGGTCGCGGGTGGCATCCACCACAGCACGCACGCCCCTGCCCTGCAGCCGGGCCAGCAGCCGCTCGTAGGTATCCTGCGAAAGGCTTGCCGGGATGCTGCCCGCCAGAATGAGGATATCATCCTCGTTCAGGCTGTCCAGCTTCTTTTCCAGCTCCTGCATGGCGCTCTCCGGAATGTCGGGGCCCGCGCCGTTCAGCTCGGTCTCCTGCCCTGCCTTGATCTTGACATTGATGCGGGTCATGCCGTTTTCCAGATGCACAAAGTCGGTGTGCAGGCCCTGCGCGGCCAGACCGCGCTCCAGCCAGGCACCGGTCTCCCCGGCCACAAAGCCCAGCGCCACGCTCTCGCAGCCCAGCTGTGCCAGCACACCGGACACATTGATGCCCTTGCCGCCCAGCACGCAGTCCTCGCCTTTGGCGCGGTTCACCTCGCCTACTTCCAGCGGTGCATTCAAACGCACCACATAGTCAATGGCCGGGTTGAATGTTACGGTATAAATCATACTTCCGTCTCCTTTACCAGCGTGAATTGTTTGTATTTGGGGTTGGGGCAGCGGTTGGTGAGAATGGCACCGCCCTGCAGGTCGGCAATGACTGCCGGGTAGATGCGGGAAAACTTGGCATCATCCACAAGGAACCAGGCTTCCCGTGCACGGTGCACTGCCGCTGCTTTCACGGCAGCTTCCTCGGGGTCCGGCGTGGTAAAACCGGCATCCAGCGCCACACCGTTGGCACCCATGAACGCCTTGGTAAAATTGTAGCGCTGCAGGCTGGTGACTGTGGGTGCACCTACAATGGCTTCGGTCTCGGGCCGCAGCAGTCCTCCGGGCAGATACACCCGGCAGCCCTTTCGGGCCAGTGCCCGGGCATGGGCCACGCCGTTGGTCACATAGCTGGCTTTGAGGGCATCCCCCGCCAGTGCACGCACCAGCTCCAGCGTGGTGGAGCCTGCATCGATGAACACAAAATCATCGGCGTTGATGAGCTTTGCCGCCGCCTGTGCGATGCTGCGCTTCTGCTCCACAGCCTGCGACTCCTTGGCCTCCATGGTGGGTTCATCCGCCAGAAAACGGCTGTCCGGCAGGGTGGCACCGCCGTGCACCTTGTTCAGCTTGCCCAGCCGGTCCAGTTCGGTCAGGTCGCGCCGGATGGTGGATTCGCTGGTGTTCAGCGCCTCGCACAGTTCCTGCACCGTCACGGTGCGCTTGCGGTTCAGCTGTTCCATGATCAGGCTGAAGCGTTCTTCTGCCAGCATCGGCATCCTCTCCTTTGGTTTGATCTTATCTTTGACGGTTTATGACCGTTTGTGCGTTGTTTTGGTTGATTGCATCTTTATTATAGCAAATACAGCGTCAAAATCAATCGCTTTCAGTCAATTTCATTCATTTTCGTTCACAAAAAATTGTCTTTAAATTTGTGCAGGGAGCACAAAAGCTGGGATACAAGCATTTTGTGCAAACAAAAAAGCCGCCGTGCGTACCAATCGCACAGCGGCCGGAGAGATGGCTTATTGAGGAATCACTCGGCAGTCCAGTAGAAATCGTCGCCGGGCATTGCGCCGCCCACTGCCTTGGGGTCGGCATCAAACAGCACCTGCAGATAAGCGGATGCGTTGGTCTTGAGCTCGTCGCCGGTCAGGCAGACGATGTTGCAGTTGGGCAGGGCCTTCTTGGCAA
>OLAI01000323.1_pt1 | contig 12179 bp, 9 predicted proteins | sample 1607841 | NCBI WGS metagenome assembly OLAI01 (sample SAMN02674697, study PRJEB24791) | human gut metagenome, SKBSTL033 | isolation source: stool | host: Homo sapiens | place: USA
ATCCTGAGCCGCAGCTATTCCAAGGAGACCATTCTGGAAGCGTATCTCAACACCATCAGCTTCACGGGCACCATTCAGGGCGTCCAGACGGCGGCCAACGAGTACTTCAACAAGGATGTCAGCCAGCTGACCCTCTGGGAGTGCGCGTCCATCGCGTCCATCACCAAGAATCCCACCAACTATAACCCCTACACCAACCCCGAGAACCTCATCAACCGCCGGAACTTCCTGCTCTACAACATGTGGCAGCAGGGCGTGATCAGCGAAGAGGACTACCGCAACGCAGCGGCCCAGCCGCTGGTACTGGCCGAGGAAGAGGATACCAAGAAGAATTCTTCCGTTACCTCTTACTTTACCGATGCACTGTTCACCGAGCTGGTGCAGGACATCATGGACAAGGAAAACATTTCGGAATCCGAGGCACAGAAGCTGCTGTACACCGGCGGCTTTACCGTTGAGTCGACTGTGAACACCAAGGTGCAGTCCGCCATGGAAAACCTGATGCTCAACACGGATGATGCCTACTTCCCGGCCGGCTGGCATGAGGAAGAGGTGACCTCTATCTCGGACGACGATGTACAGGTGATGAACGAGGACGGTACGCCCAAGACCCGCACCGGCGACGACGGTACCGTTTACTATTACCGCAATGTGCGTACTCAGGCAGCCATGGTCACACTGGACTATGACGGCAATGTGATCGCCATTGTGGGTGGTCTGGGCGAAAAGAACAAGAGCCTCTCGCTGAACCGTGCCTACAGTGTCACTCGTCAGACGGGTTCTACCATCAAGCCTATCGGTGCATATGCACTGGGTGTAGAGTATGGTCTGGTGAACTGGTCCACCATGCTCAACAACTCGCCCTTGTATCAGAAGCAGGATATGGTGATCCGCGATGAAGATTACTGCCGCAAGAACGGCCTGATGGGCCTTTCCGACAAGCAGCTGCGCGCTTATCCCAACGCATGGCGCAGCTGGCCCCGCAACTATGGCGGCAACTACGGCGACAACAGTGATGTGCCGCTGTGGAACGGTCTGGCCCGCTCGCTGAACACCATTGCGGTGCGTGTGGGTGATCTGGTGGGCGCAAGCAACATCTTCAATTTTGTGTACAACACCCTGCAGCTGAACACGCTGGACCCGGTAAACGATGTGGGTCTGGCGCAGATGGTCATGGGCAGTCAGACTCATGGCGTTACGCCCACGGCGCTGGCAGCTGCGTTCCAGATCTTCTACGATGGCCAGTACACCACCCCGCACCTGTATACCCGCGTGCTGGACCGTGACGGCAATATCTATCTGGAGAACAACTCCACCAGCTATCAGGCCCTGACCCCGGATACCGCTTATGTGATGAACCGCCTGCTGAAGAACGTTCTGTACTCCAGCGTGGGCACCGCCGGCGGCCGCTACCCCAACTCCAACGGCATGGAAGCCTTTGGCAAGACCGGTACCGCCAGCGACGAAAAGGATCTGTGGTTCGTGGGCGGCACGCCGTACTACGTTACCGCCGTGTGGTGGGGCTACGATGCACCCTATGATATGACCAAGACGCTGGGTAAGCAGCAGGCCAAGACCCGTACCTGTGTTATGGCGTGGAAGGCCCTGATGGAACAGGTGCAGGCAAACCTGCCGTATAAGGCATTCCCGACCTCTGCCGGTGTGGTGGAGCGCCGCTACTGCACCCAGAGCGGCCTGCTGGCAGGCGGCTCCTGCCCCAGCACCGCCGTGGGCTACTACCGCGCCGATGATCTGCCTGGTACCTGCAACTACTCCCATGCAGCAGCTCCTGCAGCGGCTGCACCTGCGGAGACTGCGGCACCGGAGCAGGCTGTCATTCCTGCGGATACAGGTAATCAGGATACAGACTGATCTGTAGCCATATGAAGGACAAAAGGCGTACTATCGGCACCGGCGCGGAGTGAATCCGGCAAGGAAATACCGCGCTTGCCGCAGCAAAACTGGATAATCTGACAAAAACGCATCCGACCTCTTGCATTGCAGGGGGCCGGATGCTATTATATTCACTGCAAGAACACTTGTGTTTGTGAGGTGAACAAGTTGGAACGCCGCTTTTATCTGGTAGATGCGCAGGTGCTGCCTGAGGTTTTTCTCAAGGTGGTGCGTGCCAAGGAACTTCTGGCCAGCGGGGAGGCACGCAGCATTTCCGCAGCCACCCGCGCAGTCGATCTTTCGCGCAGCGCTTTTTATAAGTATAAGGATTGCATTTTTGACTCCGAGAATGGCCGTGAGGTGATCACCGTCATGGCTACTCTGCGGGACGAGACCGGTGCACTGCAGAGCCTGCTGGCCGGCATCAGCGCCGCAGGTGCAAGCATTGTGACCATCAACCAGTCCACACCGGAAAACGGTGCCGCACTGGTGGCAGTCACCATCCGCACCGATACCATGCAGATGACCCCCGAAGAGCTGACCGAAAAACTTTCGCGTCAGCGTATGGTGGTAGGCGTGCACTGCGGGTACAATCTGTAAGCAGTCTTCAGAAAACGAGGGAGAACAACAATGGCTAAAATTGCAATTCTGGGCTTTGGCACGGTGGGCAGCGGCGTGTACGAGGTACTGTGCCGCAACGCTGCGGGTGTCTCCCGCCGTGCAGGTGAGCCGGTGGAGGTCAAGTACATCCTTGACCCGAAGGATTTTTCAAACCATCCGGATGCACACCTGTTTATAAAGAACTTCGATACCATTCTGGAAGACCCGGAGATCAAGGTGGTGGTGGAGACCATCGGCGGCACCCGCTTTGCGTATCCGTATGTAAAGGCCTGCCTTGAGAGCGGCCGCAGCGTATGCACTTCCAACAAGGAGATGGTGGCCACCTACGGCGCAGAGCTGCTGGGCCTTGCCAAAGAGCACGGCTGTGCCTTCCTGTTCGAGGCTTCTGTGGGCGGCGGTACGCCCATCATTACCCCGATGCACCAGTGTCTGGCGGCAAACGTCATCACCGAGGTGGAGGGCATCGTGAATGGCACCACCAACTTCATGCTCACCAAGATGGTGCGCGAAAATCTGGGCTTTGACGATGCGCTGAAGATCGCGCAAGAGCTGGGCTACGCCGAGACGAAGGACCCCAGCGACGATGTGGACGGCCGTGATGCCTGCCGCAAGATCGCCATTCTGTCCTCGCTGGTGTGCGGCCATCAGATCTACCCCCAGAACATTCCTACCCGCGGCATCCGTGCCATTACCACGGCAGATGTGGAAGCGGCGGAAAAGCTGGGCTGTGTGATCAAGCTGATCGCATGGATGAAGCGCGGCAAGGACGGCAGCGTGGCTGCCGGTGTGGAGCCGTGTCTGGTGCCCAAGGCAAACCAGCTGGCCAGCGTGGACGATGTGTTCAATGCAGTGCTGGTCAAGGGCGATATGCTGGGCGACGTGGTGTTCTACGGCAAGGGCGCAGGCAAGCTGCCCACCGCCAGCGCCGTGGTGGCCGACGTTGTGGATGCCCTGAAGCATGGCTCCAAGGTGCACGACAGCCTGTTCTGGCAGCCTGCCGAGCCGGTGGACGGCATGATCACCGACCCGACCCCTGCCGCATATTATGTGCGTGTGGCGGGCATTGCTCCTGCTGTGGTGGAAGCCATCTACGGCTATGGCAGGGTGGTGGACGAACGCTACGAAGGCTGCGCTTACTTTGTGGAGCGCGCCGACGAAAAGGCACTGGCCGAAGCAGCCCGCAAGGTGGAAGCCGTGGGCGGCAGCGTGAAGCTGGTGCTCAAGCGTCTGCCGGAAGAAAACTGATAACGGAATAAGGAAAGGTGCGGCGGCTATGAAGATCAAGGTTTCTGTCCCGGCCACCAGTGCAAACATCGGCTCCGGCTTTGATGCGCTGGGTCTGGCGGTGACGCTGTATAATACGGTCACCTTTGAAGAGAGCGAAGTGCTGGATATCTCGTCTGCGGACGGTACCCGCATCCCGCGCGGTGAATCGAACCTCGTGTACCGTTCGGCAAAGGGGCTGTTTGAGAAGGTGGGCAAGCAGATCCCGCCCCTCAAGATCACCCAGACGAATCCCATCCCCATGGCGCGCGGCCTTGGTTCTTCCTCGGCCTGCATCATTGCGGGACTGCTGGGTGCAAACCGGATGCTGGGCGATGTGCTCAACACGCAGGAGCTGCTCACGCTGGCTACCTCCATCGAGGGCCACCCGGATAACGTGGCCCCGGCTCTTCTGGGCGGCCTGACCAGCAGCGTGTTCGAGGATGGCAAGGTGTACTCGGTCAAGCGCAATGTGGATGAAACGCTGTGCTTCGCCGCCATCGTGCCGGACTACAAGCTGCTGACGGAAGCCGCTCGTGCGGCCCTGCCCAAAGAAGTCTCCCACAAGGACGCGGTATATAACCTTTCGCGCGCTGCGCTGGTGCCCGCCGCCTTCTGCGAGGGCAGACACGACCTGCTGGCCATTGCCACCGAGGATAAGCTGCACCAGCCCTACCGTATGCCGCTGATGCCCGGCTCCAAGGAAGTGTTCGATATGGCACGCCTGTGCGGTGCAAAGGCTGTTTACGTTTCCGGTGCGGGCAGCACCGTGATGGCCGTAGCGGAAAAGGCGGAGGCCGAAAAGTTCTATTCCAAGCTGGAAAAGGGTCTGGAGCTGCTGGAAGGTCTGGACGGATGTGAAGCATTTACATTGCTGCGTTTGGATGCCGATAACACCGGCGCAACGGTGGAATGATAAATGGGTAAGGGAAGTGCAAGGCGCTGCTGACCGCTTCCGCCCGGTGTACCCCCTTTTGACAAAGGGACAAAAAGAGGAGAGTGACAAGATATGGCGTTGATCGTACAGAAGTTCGGCGGTTCTTCGGTGAAGGACCGTGACCGTATCTTCAACGTGGCACGCATTGTGGCAAACACCCACAACGCGGGCAATGACGTAGTTGTGGTGGTGTCCGCTCAGGGCGATACCACCGATGAACTGATCGCCAAGGCTGGGGAGATCACCCACAACCCTTCGGCCCGTGAAATGGATATGCTGCTGGCTAGCGGCGAGCAGATCAGCATTTCGCTGCTGGCCATGGCACTGAATGAGCTGGGCTGCCATGCCATCAGCCTGACCGGCTGGCAGGCTGGCTTCCGCACCGACCGCGCCTATACCAAGGCGCGCATCACCCGCTTGGAGACAGAGCGCATCTCTTCTGAGCTGGAGCGCAACCGTGTGGTCGTTGTGGCGGGCTTCCAGGGCCTGAACAAGATGGATGACATCACCACTCTGGGCCGCGGCGGCTCCGACACCAGCGCTGTTGCCATTGCAGCAGCCCTGCACGCAGACCGCTGCCAGATCTTTACCGATGTGGAAGGCGTTTACACGGCCGACCCGCGCAAGGTGCGCAACACCCGCAAGCTGGATGAGATCACCTTTGACGAGATGCTGGAGCTGGCATCTCTGGGTGCACAGGTGCTGAACAACCGCAGCGTGGAGCTGGCCAAAAAGTATAATGTGGAGCTGGAGGTGCTCTCCAGCCTGAATCCCGTGCCCGGTACGGTGGTCAAGGAGGTTACAAAAGACATGGAAGGTATGCTGATCAAGGGTGTCGCAAAAGACACTGATGTTGCTGTTATCACGATTCTGAACGTTCCCGATGAGCCGGGCATGAGCTTCAAGATCTTCGGTCTGCTGGCCCAGAAGAACATCAACGTGGACATCATCCTGCAGTCCACCGGCCGTGACGGCAAGAAGGATATCAGCTTTACCTGCTCTGAGGGCGAAGCCGATCTGGCCATGCGCGTGCTGAAGGAGAGCGCACACTTCAACGATGTGAGCGTGGACACCACCTGCGCCAAGGTCTCCATTGTGGGTGCCGGTATGCAGAGCCACAGCGGCGTTGCTTCCAAGATGTTTGAGGCACTGTCCAACAACAACATCAATATCAAGATGATCTCCACCAGCGAGATCAAGATCTCCTGCATCATCAACCGCGACGATGCCGACAAGGCTGTTTCTGCGATCCACGATATGCTGTTTGATTAAATAAAAATATAGGAATGCCGCATCGCCTTTTAGGTGGTGCGGCATTTTTGCGTGGAAAACTCCTCCAGTCGCCTGCGGCGACAGCCCCCTCTGAGAGGGGGCCTTTGACAGAGCGGGAAACTTTTCTGTTTCGCCAGAGCCTCCCTCATTGAGGGAGGTGGATGCGAGTGTGCGAGCAGACGGAAGGAGTTTTTTCGGTCATACTTATTTTACACTTCCGGCGTTTACACAAAATGCAAAGGGGTGTATAATATACACTGTATCTGTGCGGCGCAGTGCGCTGCAAATTCTGCAAAAGGAGCTGCAACGCACCATGGAACCGACTGATAGAAATGCTGCAAAGCCCCGCCTGACCCGCGCTCAGTGGAAGCGCCGCAAGCGGCTGCGTCTGGCCCGCAACTGGGCCATTCTCATTCTCGTCTGCGCTGCCATTGTGGCGCTTATGACCAAAGGCATCCTCTGGCTGCTGCCAAAGGTGAACGCCATGCTTGCAGGGCCGCAGAGCTTTGATGCGGCCAGCTACGATGGCACCGGCTACAGCTTTGATGCTGACGATGAGCGTTTTGTGCTGGTGAACACCAATCTGCCTTTTGCCGAGGAACCCTCTCCGGCCCTTGCCGATGCCGATGAAGCCAGCGGTATCCAACTGGAAGCCGAAGCAGCTGCAGCCTACCAGAAAATGGCTGCGGCTGCGGCCGAGGACGGCGTTGCACTGGTGCTGACGGCAGGCTATCAGGACGCAGATGCCCGCAGCGCGGCCTATGAGACGCAGAAGCAGCAGTATCTGGAAAAGGGCAAAACCGAGGAAGAAGCCGCCAGCCTTGCAGCAGATATCCAGCCGCCTGCGGAATGCAATGATCACGGCACCGGCTATGCGGCGGATATCCTCAGTACGGACTACCCGACCCGTGATACCGGCTTTGATACGACCCGCGCCTACGAGTGGCTCACCGCCTACGCCGCCGAATACGGCTTTATCCTGCGCTATCCGCAGGACAGGCAGGCTGCTACCGGCGTGGTGTTTGAGCCGTGGCACTGGCGGTATGTGGGCGTTGAAAATGCCCTTGCCATCCGTGCCAGCGGCCTGAGTCTGGAAGAATTTCTTGCCTTGCAGAAGGCATCATAAAAATAAAAGCTCCCTGTGAAAGCAGGGCGGAGGAACAAATTGGAACGTACTCTCATTGCGCCGGGTGTGCATCTTTCCTGTGACCCGGCGGAAAAATTCAACCGCTGCCGCATCAGCGTCCACTTTGCCTTTCCGGCAAAGCGGGAAACGGCCACAGCACATGCGCTGCTGCCACTGGTGCTGGAGCGCGGCTATGCCGACTGCCCGGATATGACCCGCCTGACCAAAAAGCTGGCCAAGCTCTACGGTGCAGACCTCACAGTGGATGCCCGGCCCATGGGCTGCAGCCACAACCTGTGTGTTAGTGTTACCGGCATCAAGGATCAGTTTGCGCTGGAAGGGGAGACCCTTACAAGGGAATATGCATCCATTGCACTGGGTGCGGCCTTTCACCCGTATTTTGTGGGCGGCACTTTTGATCCGGAAGCCGTGGGCATTGAAAAGCAGATGCTGAAAAAGGCGCTGGAAGATGAGATCAACGATAAGCGCCTTTACTGCCTGCATCAGGCCAACCGGGAATTCTTTGGCGACAGCCCGGCGGGTGTGCGGCAGGAGGGCTATCTGGAAGAGGTGGAAAGCCTGACACCGGAACAGCTTACCGCAGCCTATTACGAGATGCTGCGCACCGCCAACATTGAACTGCTTGTGTTGGGCTGCACGGCAGAGCAGACCGCTGCGGTAAAGGATGCACTGCTGGCAGAGCTTGCGGCAATTGACCGCGCACCGCTGCCGCTGGCGGAAAACATTGCCATGCCCCGCCGGGAGCCGGTGCACAAAACCGAAACCTATGATATGGTGCAGGCGAAGCTCTGCATGCTGTTCACGCTGGGCGAACCCATGCGCACCGAACAGCTGGCTGCTGTGCGCCTTGCCATGGCGCTGTACGGCGGCAGTGTGACCAGCCGCCTGTTCCTGAATGTGCGCGAGCGTGACCACCTGTGCTACTACTGCTCGTCCTCGTTCCAGAGCTTTACCGGAAGCATGGCTGTGAACAGCGGCGTGGAGCACGCCGACGCAGCCCGGGCAGAGCAGGCCATCTTGAAGGAACTGGCCGACCTGTGCGATGGCCCCATCACCGACGATGAATTTGAGGACTGCCGTCGGGGTCTGCTGAGCGGGATGCAGGGGGTAGAGGATACCTTGGGCGGCATCGAGACATGGTATTACATTGAAGTGCTGCGCGGCGGCGACCCGGCCAAGGTGCAGACACCCGCCGAAGCCCGCGCCGCTCTGCAGGCCGTGACCAAGGACGACGTGCGCGCCATCCTGCGCAAACTGACCCTCTCGGTCAGCTATCTGCTCACAAAGGAGGTGGCCGCTCATGCCGCAGAATAACCAGACCCTGCTGGAAAAGACCGTGGCTGACCAGTGGCAGACCCTGCCCTCCGGACTGACCGTTATCGTGCGGCCCATGCCGGGCTATTCCAGCACTCATGTCATTTTTGCTACCCGCTTTGGCTCCATTGACCGGGATTTCCGGCTGGACGGCAAAGAGGTGCATCTGCCAGCAGGCGTGGCACACTTCCTCGAGCACAAGATGTTTGAAGATCAAGACGGCGATGCCTTTGCAAAGTATGCCAAGACCGGTGCCAATGCCAACGCATTTACCAGCTTTGACCGCACCTGCTACCTGTTCACTGCGACCCAGCAGCTGGACGAAAGCTTGGATGTGCTGCTGGGCATGGTGACTCATCCGTACTTTACCGAGCAGACCATCGCCAAGGAGCAGGGCATCATCGGACAGGAGATCAAAATGTACGATGACAGCCCGGACTGGCGGCTCATCACCGGCCTGTTCGAGTGCTTGTACCACGAGCATCCCATCCGCAGCGATATCGCGGGCACGGTGGAGAGCATTGCTGAGATCACGCCGGAGATGCTTTACGACAGCTGCAAAGCCTTCTATGCACCGGGCAATATGGTGCTGGCGGCTGCCGGCAACACTACCATGGAGCAGATCCTGGCTGCCTGTGAGCGCCACGGCCTGATGAGACCGCGCAGCACCGAAAGGGTGCAGCGGCTGTGGAAGCCGGAACCCATGACGCTGGCGGCAACCCATAAGACCCTGAAAATGCCGGTGTCCAAGCCCTGCTTCGGCGTGGGCTTCAAGGAGAAGCCGTTGCCCCCGAACGATCTGCGCACGGAAGCGCTGTATGATCTGATCCTGAGCTGCATCACAGGCGGCATGTCGCCGCTGTACCGCCGCCTGTACGACGGGGGCCTTGTGAACCCCGGCTTTGGCGGGGAAGTGCTGCGGGTGGACGGCTGCTGCTGCATCCTGTTCACCGGCGAGAGCGATGCCCCCGATGCCGTGAAGCAGATGCTTCTGGACGAGATCGCCCGCATCCGTGCCGCGGGTGTGGACCGGGAGATCTTTACCCTGTGCAAGAACGAAAAGTACGGCCAGCTGATCGAAAATCTGGAAAATGTGGAGGACTCGGCCAGCCAGATGGCAGACTTTGCCCTCTCCGGCCAGACGGTGGCGCAGCAGATCACCATGCTGGCAGGGCTGACTGCCGAGGATGCGGACGCTGCGCTGCAGCACATCCTCAGCACCGACCGCATGGCTGTGATGGATATTTTGCCAGATGGCACTGCGCCACTGGCCGAGAACGAGGAGGAAGCAGAATGACAAATCTGGTGCAGTTCCCGGGGCTGGGCCTGAGCTTTGAGATCAACCGCGTGGCCCTTTCCATTGGCGGGTTCAATATTTACTGGTATGGCGTGTGCATTGCCTTTGGCATCTGTCTGGCGCTGGTATTTGCGTTCCGCCACAGCATCGAGTTCGGCGTGGACCCGGACAGCATGGTGGACGTGATCCTGATCGGCATCGTGCTGGGTATTGTCAGCGCCCGCGCCTACTACGTGGCCATGGCACCTTTTAAATATGAGAGCATCTGGGAGATGATCGCCATTCGGGATGGCGGCCTTGCCATCTACGGTGGCATCATCGGCGGTTTTCTGTTCGGCGGCTTGGCCTGCAAACGGCGGGGCGTGCCGGTGCTGCCCATGTTCGACCTGACCGCTATGGGTTTTCTGCTGGGACAGGGCTGCGGCCGCTGGGGCAACTTCTTCAATCAGGAGGCCTTCGGCTGCAACACCACCCTGCCGTGGGGCATGTTCAGCGAAACGACCCGCGCTTACCTGATGGGCAGCACAGTCACGGCCCAGAGCGGCGTGACCATTGACCCGAATCTGCCGGTGCATCCCACCTTCCTGTACGAAAGCATCTGGTGCTTCGTGGGCTTTCTCCTGCTGTTCCGTTACATTAAAAAGCGCAAGTTCAACGGTGACATTGCCCTGCGGTATATGATCTGGTACGGCGCGGGCCGCTTCTGGATCGAAGCCCTGCGCACCGACAGTCTGATGCTGGTGCCTTCCATTGGCCTGCGGGCATCCCAGCTGGTGGCAGGTATCGCTGTGGTAGTCGGTGTGGCTGCGGAAATTTACTTCACCCACAAGTTCAAGGACAAGCCCCTGATGGTAAAGCTGGCAATGACGGCGGACAACAAAGCCGCAGTCAATAAGCTGAGCAAAGAAAAAACTGTTATCGGTCTGATGACGGATGCAGATACTGAACTGCTGGCCTCCAGCCCGCGTAAGCTCTTCGTGGAGCGCACCGAAGCGTATAATGCCGAAGTAAAACGCACCATCGCGGAAAGCGGGAAGGCGAAACAATAAAAAATCTTTCGGAAAGAGGAAAATTCCTCTTGCATTTCCATCGTTTTTTTGCTATACTATTCTAGCCGCGTGGTGTGGGCGCCTGAAATGGCCCAGTGTAAGGGCCTGCCTTTACGACCAGCGAGTACAACGAAAAGGAATGAACAAAATGTACGCAATCATTGTTACCGGCGGTAAGCAGTACCGCGTGGAGCAGGGCGACATCGTCTACATCGAAAAGCTGGACGTTGAGGCCGACTCCGAAGTGAAGTTTGATCAGGTTCTCGCTATTGGCGAGGAGGGTTCTGTGAAGGTTGGCGCTCCTGTTGTTGAGGGTGCTACCGTTACTGCCAAGGTTATCAAGAATGGCAAGGGCAAGAAGCTGAACATCATCACCTATCGCGCAAAGAAGCACAGTGCTCGCCGTATGGGCCATCGTCAGCCCTTCACCAAGGTTGAGATCACTGCGATCAACGGCTAAGGAGGTAAATTACAATGGCACATAAAAAGGGCGTAGGCAGCACCAAGAACGGCCGCGATTCCGCAGCACAGCGTCTGGGCACCAAGCGTGCAGACGGTCAGTTCGTTCTGGCCGGCAACATCCTGGTTCGTCAGCGTGGCACCCACATCATGCCGGGTGAGAACGTTGGCAAGGGCAGCGATGACACCCTGTTTGCTCTGGTGGACGGTACCGTCCGTTTTGAGCGCGTGGGTAAGGACGGCAAGAAGTGCAGCGTCAAGCAGTAACTTCTTTCGGATAACTGCAAAACGTAGAGAGCCGGACCCTCGTGGCCCGGCTCTTTTTGATGAAGAATTCTCTTTTTGACTGTCTGGCAGAAACTCCCCCAGTCGCCTGTGGCGACAGCCCCCTCGGGGAGGGGGCCTTAAAGCCTCCCTCCTTGAGGGAGGTGGCATCGTGCAGCGATGCCGGAAGGAGTTCCCGGCAAGGGAAGGAGAATAAACGAACATATAAAACTAAGGAGGGGCTGTATGGCAGCACAAACCAACTTTATCGACATCGCCACGATATGGCTCCACGCGGGCAAGGGCGGCGACGGTGCGGTGAGCTTTCACCGTGAAAAATTCGTGGCCGCTGGCGGCCCGGACGGCGGCGACGGCGGCCGCGGCGGCGATATCATCTTTGTGGTGGACGATCACCTGACCACCCTGATGGATTTCCGCTATAAGCGCAAGTATGTGGCCCCGGAGGGTGGCAAGGGCGGTGCAAGCCTGTGCCACGGCAAAAACGCGGAGAACCTTGTCATCAAGGTGCCGCTGGGCACCGTCATCAAGGATGCCGAGAGCGGCCTTGTCATTGCGGACCTGTCCGACCACACCCCAGTCACCATTGCAAAGGGTGGCCGCGGCGGCTACGGCAATGCGCATTTTGCCACTCCCACCCGACAG
>OLAI01000351.1_pt1 | contig 11127 bp, 9 predicted proteins | sample 1607841 | NCBI WGS metagenome assembly OLAI01 (sample SAMN02674697, study PRJEB24791) | human gut metagenome, SKBSTL033 | isolation source: stool | host: Homo sapiens | place: USA
TGAAGCATTTGTCGCCACACTGACAGATATTTTAGCGAGCATCTGATTTTCTGAATCAAAAATTTGATATTGCAACCGCCACTCACTCTTTCCCGGAGTGAGCGGCGGTTGTTTCTTGTTCAGCGCATCTTACTTTGTTAACTTTCTGTTAATTTTCAAATAAAGGTTGTCAACGAGCCTTTCTCGATGCCTACCAAGTGAGGGAACGCTCTCAACCTTCAATGAAGGCAAAAAATCAGCGTCAACACCCCCCATTTTAGGCCGCTTTTTCTGTTAATAGTAGAAACGCTTCTTTGAAGGTCAGTCATTTGTGACCTTTTTGTTAATTCTCAAAAAGATGGTTTCTTTTGGTCTTTTTCGTCGGCTACCAAGTGAGAGGACTTTTTCAAAAGTGGAGATTCGGCCTCAAGAATTACAACTCAATTACAATTTTCCCTTCGATGCTATGAAACAGGCGTTCTCGATGCCTACCAAGTGTAGGGCATCTTTTTCAAGACCATTCTCGGACTATTATTACGTTTTGTTTACAAAATTGCTTTCAATGCTACGAAATGGCCTTTTTCATCGGCTACCAAGTAGAAGGATGTTTTTCGTCCATCAAAGTCCAGAAATCTTCCATACGTTCCTTGACAAGTGAATAGTTCAATCGTCCGGTACTTCACAAAAGGTACTTCTGTAACTCGCAGCCCGGTCATAACGAAGACGGGGTGGCTGAAATGCCAATGGTGCGGTGTGAATCCGCTGCCGGACGATTCCCCACTCCTAGGGTGCCGAGGGCGAATATGGGAGACCTATATCATATTGACGCAGATGGGCTGCAAGTCTATCTGCGATGCGAGAGTTGAAACTGCTGTCAGCTCTCTTTACATTGTCACCTGAACGCAGCCTTGCTGCAAAGGATGACACACTTTTTGACCTTAAACTACTTATGCAGAAGGAGTGCCTATGAAGTTTAACGATGCCTATTCCCAGATGTTTCCCGGTTACCCCGATGCCGTCAGTCTTCAGCAGGCTGCGGAGATGCTTGGTCTGAACCGCCACACGGTCGGGGAACTGATCCGTTCCCGCCGCCTGTTTGCGCTTAAAATCGGCCGCACCTACCGTATCCCGAAGCTGAGCGTGATTGAGTTCCTGCTCACCGGACAGAGCACCTTCCCGGCTGGAAATCCGCCGCTGGATGTGGTATGCTGTGGGTGCAGCAACGGACAGCACGCCTGTTAACCCAAAGGAGGTTTATGATGAAAACTACAGGGTCTGTCCAAGAGAAAAATGGACGTTTCTATTTCGTGGTCAATCTTTATGATGCCAACGGTAAGCGGAAGATCAAGTGGATCTCCACAGGTCTGACCGTCCGGGGCAACAAGCGCAAGGCGGAATCCATGCTCCGGGAAGTATTGCTCCACTATGATGAGACTGGGGAGCTGCCCACAGGGCGGGGCGGAGCCTACGAAAAAGTAGATGCTAAAACCGCCAAGCCCCTGCCGCTGCCCCTCCAACCCGTCAACAAGTCGGAGATGCTGTTTCTGGACTATCTCAACGAGTGGGTGCAAGTCCATAAGGCATCCATTCAGCCTGCAACCTTTATCAGCTACAATCGGATGATCACCGGGCGTATCACGCAGTATTTTGAACCGCTGGGCTTGAAGCTGTGCGAGGTCACACCGCAGGTGCTGGATGAGTTTCAGGAGAAGATCTTGCTGGAGGGCTACACCACCAACACGGTCATTCACTACCACGCCATCTTCGGCAAAGCGTTCAAGGATGCCGTCCGCAAGGATTATCTGGAAACCAACCCGATGCTGAAAGTTGACCGCCCGAAGAAGAACAGCTTCCATCCCAACTTCTACTCCAAGGATGAAGTCCAGCAGCTGCTTGAAGTATCGCAGGATGACCCCCTGCATCTGTGCATCCTCATCACGGCCTACTACGGTCTGCGCCGCAGCGAGGTGCTGGGGTTGAAGTGGTCGTCTATCGACTTTGAGCGCAAGTCCATCACCATCAATCACAAGGTGACGGAACAGTTGGTGAACGGCAAGTACGTTCCTGTGGTCAGCGATGTGATGAAGAACAAGACCAGCTGCCGCACCCTGCCGCTGATCCCGGCTGTGGAAGAAGAACTTCTGAAGCAGAAGGAAAAGCAGCAGCTTTACCGCAAGCTGTTCAAGAAGAGCTACAGCACTGAGTATCTGGATTTCGTCTGCACCGATCAGGAAGGCAAGCTGATCCGCCCGAACTTCGTGACGGAGCACTTCGACTGGTTGCTGACCAAGTACGGGCTGAAGCACATCCGTTTCCACGATCTGCGCCACAGCTGCGCCAGCCTGATGGTGATGAACGGCGTATCCATGAAGCAGGTTCAGGAATGGCTGGGGCACAGCACCTTTTCTACCACCGCTGACATCTACGCACATCTCGATTACAAAAGCAAACAGGGGTCTGCTGGGGTCATTGCGAACCTTTTGGGAGAATCCAAACTCCCCAAGTAATTATGGATTTATCGTTCATGTATAAAGCATACTGTGATGAGGAAAAAGCGGTCTTTCTTTGCTTGATGCAAAAGAAAAAGTCGCAGGTTCGTTTGAATCTGCGACTTCTGGCGGAGATGGTGGGATTCGAACCCACGTGCCCGATTAAGGACAAAACGATTTCGAGTCGTTCTCGTTACGACCGCTTCGATACATCTCCAAGTATATTTTCATGGCAAATTTACGATTTGTATATCGCAAATCGGCCTTGAAACTTGGAACAGTTGCTGTTAGAATATTGTTAGAAAACGCATCGTTCAGACAGGCTTTGAAGCCTGTCAGGACATCAAAATTGACGTTCCCTCGTGTGATATGGAGACATCCGGCGAAGCATCCACTTGGATTTCGAGTCGTTCTCGTTACGACCGCTTCGATACATCTCCATATATTAGCCTTTACAGTATAGCAAAAAAGCGGTTTTCCGTCAACACTTTTCTCCCGTTACGGCACGGCACGGCTGCAAGCCATACGCAGCCGTGCCGTTTTGCGTTTTTGGGGCAGAAAGCGCGGTTTCTTTGCAAAAAAGGCTGTTCTTTTGGGCGGGAGCCGAGTATAATAGGAACGATATTTTTCAAATTTGAAGTACAGAGGAGAGCATTCCAATGGCACAGGCAAAACAAGATATGGGCACCGGCAGCATCAAAAAGCTGATGCTGCAGCTCATGATCCCCGCCGTGGTGGCGCAGGTGGTGAACCTGCTGTATAACATCGTGGACCGCATTTACATCGGCCACATTGCGGGCATTGGCGCGGCAGCGCTGACCGGCGTGGGGCTGTTCACACCCATTCTGATGCTGCTGAACGCTTTTGCCATGCTGGTGGGCGCGGGCGGCGCGCCGCGCACCGCCATTGCTCTGGGACAGGGCGACAAGAAACAGGCAGAAAAGATCATCTCCAACAGCTTTACCATGCTGCTGCTCTTTTCGGTGGTGCTGACCATCTGCTTCTATGTCGGGGCACCGGTACTGCTGCGGCTGTTCGGTGCCAGCGATGCCACCCTGCCGTACGCCCTGAGCTACAGCCGCATCTACATTGCAGGCTCGGTGTTCGTGCTGGTGGTGCTGGGCATGAACCCCTTTATCACCACGCAGGGCTTTGCCAAGACCAGTATGCTTACCACCGTGATCGGCGCGGTGATCAACATTATCCTCGACCCCATCCTGATCTTCGGGTTCGGGCTGGGCGTGCGGGGCGCGGCCATTGCCACGGTGCTCAGTCAGGCCGTGGGCGCGGCATGGATCATCCGCTTTCTCACCGGCAAAAAGACCATCCTGCGCCTGCGCAGAGACTACCTGCGCCCGGAAAAGCAGATCATTCTGCCGGTGCTGGCGCTGGGCATCTCCTCGTTTGTGATGCTCTCCACCGAAAGCCTGCTTTCCATCAGCTTCAGCTCCAGTCTGGCGCGGTACGGCGGCGATGTGGCTGTGGGTGCCATGACCGTCATCACCAGCGCATCCCAGCTGTGCACGCTGCCCATTCAGGGCATCTGTCAGGGCGGACAGCCGGTGATGAGCTTCAACTTCGGCGCAGGCAAGAAGGCCCGCGTCAAGGAAGCCTTCCGTTTTCAGCTGACGCTGTGCGGGGCCTACACCTGCTTGTTCTGGCTGTTGATGATGCTGTTTCCCGGCGCGGTGGCGGGCATTTTCACCTCGGACACCGCACTGATCCAGTACACCACGTGGGCCATGCGCATTTACATGGCGGGCATTTTTGCCATGGGCTTCCAGATCGCCTGCCAGCAGAGCTTTATGGCGCTGGGGCAGGCTAAGGTCAGCCTGCTGCTGGCCTGCCTGCGCAAGATCATCCTGCTGATCCCCCTCATCTTCATCCTGCCGCACCTGCTGCCGAACCCGGTGTTCGGCGTGTTTCTGGCCGAGCCGGTCAGCGACATTCTGGCCGCCACCATCACCACCATCACCTTCTTTGCCCGGTTCGATAAGATCCTCGACCGCGGTGCGGCAAGAATCTGACAAAGAGCTTTTTCTGCACAGTTATCAACCCCATCAAAATCCTTTTAGCTTGTATCTGATATCAGCCCACCTATCATAAACCTTGCATCATTCTGTAACACTATGTAATCTTTTGTTTTTCGCAATTATCCAGCTGACGAAACATGTTCCATGTGATATACTATTTTCAAGTAATTCGCATTTACATCAAAAGGGAGGCTCCGATATCATGGCCCTGCAAAACTATGCAATTGAACCCATGAAAACCTTTTGGATGGTCAATATTCCATTCCAAATTATCAGCGGGAATATTCCTGGGAGGAAAATGAAATTCAGGATTTTCTGAATGATCTGGAGGATACCTGTGCCAATCCGAGCACCATTCACTTTTTCGGGCAGATCGTAGTTCACAATGATGAGGACTCCCAAACAAAATTCATTATTGATGGGCAGCAGCGCACAATTACATCCATGATTTTTGTGCACTCTCTTCAGCTTTTGTACGAAAATCTATATTTTACCACTCAATATCATCCTGCATCAAAAAAGGAAGTTCTATTGTCCAATTATGTAGGAGAATACTCTGATGAGGAAAAAAGCCTTCATCTCATCCTTAGTGAAGCGGATAATCCTTACTTTATTCAAACCATAACTGCTAGACAGCCGTCTGATTCCAAAGAAACGAAAAAGTCCTGGGAAAGAATCCGAAAAGCATTCAAGACTATTTATGAATATCTTGATTCGCACTGCCAGGACGCTTCCGATACTTCCAAGAAAATGGATTGCCTTAACCGATACTTCGAGGCCTTCTTCGAGCGGTTCAAAGTCATGTATATTGAGGCCACCAAGCTGGAAGAAGCTTTTATCATTTTTGAAACGTTGAATGCTCGCGGAAAAGACCTTGAAACAGCAGATTTACTCAAAAATTTTGTTTTCAGCAAGTCAAAAGATGTGGATGACACTCAGAAAAAATGGAATTCCATTGTAGACAACCTGGATAAAATTGATACAACCAATTATATCCGACATTATTGGAACTCTTCTCATAAATTCATTCGCAAAAACGACTTATACCGGGAAATCGTAAAATTCATCAAGACCCCTGCTGATGTGTCAGCTTTTCTCGATAGTCTTGAAAATTGTTCTCAATTCTACCATGACATTGCATTTCCGGAGGAAAACGTTGATTTTACAGACGATAAATTGATCTCTTGTCTAAAGAATCTCAAAATCCTCAAGGCCAAAACTTTTTACCCGATTTTGCTTGCAATGAAACAGGCGAAAGAATCCTATTCTGAAAAAGACCTCTTGACCGTCGCCGAAACCATTGAAGTCTATGTTTTTCGTAATTTTACAATCTGCGGAAAGGTTGCCAACACCGGTGAACGATTCTTTTCTGAGATCGCTCTCCGGATTTACGGTGATCTAAATTCCGTTACCGCCATCTGTAAAGAAATCCGAAAATCAATTGTCCCAGACGATGAGTTCACTGCTGCTTTCAATACCTGGTCAGGTTCCAACCGTGAAATTATTCGCTATATCCTGAGATAAATCAACAAACAATTATCTCCAACAGATGAATTGAATCTCAACAACAGCGATGTTCACATCGAACATGTAATGCCAATTGAAAACAGTAAATGGAAAATCCCGGAAGATACTCACAATGAGTATCTTTGGCGGTTGGGAAACCTCACGCTTTTAAGCGGAAAGCTGAATATCCAGATTTCCAATGAGGTTTTTCCAATTAAAGTGTCAGAATATGCCAAATCAAAAATTGACCTTAATAAATCGCTGTGCACCTGCAGCGATGGTACTCCGCGCACAAAATGGATCGTTCCCGATGATATTGATATCCGTCAAAAATATTTTTCGGATTATGCACTCATAATCTGGCACATCCATTAAACAACTTTTCTATTCAATCAATAAAACAACGCGGCCCCCATACATGAAAAGGGAGCCGCGTTGTTTTTTATTCCGGTTTTATTTCCCCGCCAGCAGAATGGCCAGCACGGCTTTCTGCACGTGCAGGCGGTTCTCGGCTTCATCGAAGATTTCCGGTGCGTGCTGCTCGAACACCGCCGAGGAGATCTCCTCACCCCGGTGGGCGGGCAGGCAGTGCAGCACCATGACATCGGGCTTTGCGCTTTCCAGCAGCTTGCCGGTGAGCTGGAAGCCCACAAAATCCCGCAGGCGCTGCTCACTTTCCGGCGTGCCGGGCTTGGCGGTGTTCCACACAGCCGTTGCCACCACGTCGGCATCCTGAATACCATCGGCAGGGTCTGCGGTCAGGTGGAAGGCGCTGCCGTACTTATGGGCGAACATCAGCACATCCGCCGCCGGGCGGTAGCTCTGCGGGCAGACGCAGGTGACCTGCATCCCAGCCAGCAGTCCGCCCACGATGAGGCTGTTTGCCATGCTGCTGCCGTCGCCGACAAAGCAGAGCTTCCGGCCCGCAAGGCTGCCCCGGCGCTCCCGAATGGTCATCAGGTCGGCCAGAACCTGGCAGGGATGGGCGTAATCCGTCAGGCCGTTGATCACCGGCACACCGGCCAGCTCGGCAAACTCTTCCAGATCGCTCTGGCGGTAGGTGCGCCACACCACGCAGTCGTAGTAGCGGCCCAGCACCCGGGCGGTGTCCTTGAGGGGCTCGCCGCGCCCGGCCTGCAGCTCGGCGGTGTTCATGTAGTTGCCCAGACCGCCCAGCTGGTACACACCCACCTCAAAGCTGGTGCGGGTTCGGGTGGATGCCTTGGAGAACATCAGGGCAACCGTCTTTCCTGCCAGCAGCGGGGCCGTGCCACCCAGCTTCTGCTGTGCCTTGAGTTGATCGGCCACATCCAGAATGTGGGTCAGCTCGGCAGGGGAGAGGTCGCTCATTTTCAGCAGATTTTTCATGCCTGCTCCTTCGGAGCCGTCGGCTCCATCTTGCCCAGCACATCGCTCAGGATCTCCAGCGCCATGTCCACATCGTGCTCGCTGAGGGTCAGCGGCGGCAGCAGGCGCAGGCGGGTCTTGGCTGTCAGCACCAGCAGGCCCGCTTCGCGGCAGGCGGCCAGCACATCTGCGGCCTTGAGGTCGTAGAACTCGATGCCCACCATCAGGCCGATGCCGGAAATGCTCTTGACATGGGGCAGCTTTGCGATGCCTGCGCGCAGCTGGACGGCGCGCTCGTTGACATTGGCAAGGAAGCTCTGGTCCATGCGGTCCACCACCACGTTGGCACCGGCGCAGACCACCGGGTTGCCGCCGAAGGTGGAGCCATGGGTGCCGGGGCCCATGCCCTCGGCTACCTTTTCGTTCATCAGCACTGCGCCGATGGGCAGGCCGCCGCCCAGACCCTTGGCCAGCGTGACCACGTCCGGCTTGAGGTTGTAGTGCTCGCAGCACAGGAAGGTGCCGGTGCGGCCCACGCCGGTCTGCACCTCGTCCACGATGAGCACAAGGTCTTTTTCGTCGCAGAGCTTGCGCACGGCCTGCACGTAGTCCGGGTCCAGCGCCATCACACCGCCCTCGCCCTGAATGAGTTCCAGCATCACGGCGCAGGTTGTGCGGTCCACCAGCTCCTCCAGCGCTTCGATATCGCCTGCCGGAGCATACAGGAAGCCCTCGTTGAAGGGGCCGAAGTAGTTGTGGAACACCTCCTGACCGGTGGCGGTCAGGGTGGCGATGGTACGGCCGTGGAAGCTGTTCACCAGCGTGATGACCGTGGTGCGGTCCTTGCCGTAGTGGTCCACGCTGTACTTGCGGGCGGCCTTGATGGCACCCTCGTTGGCCTCGGCACCGGAGTTGCCGAAGAACACCTTGCTCATGCCGGTGCGCTTGCACAGCTTTTTGGCCAGCTTGCCGCAGGGCGCGGTGTAGTAAAGGTTAGAGGTATGCTGCAGCTTGTGGGCCTGCTCCGAGACGGCCTCGGCCCAGTCCAGATCACAGTAGCCAAGGCTGTTCACGCCAATGCCGCTGGTAAAATCCAGATACTGCTGGCCCTCGGGGCCTGCGGCGCGCAGGCCGTGGCCTTTTTCCAGCACAATAGGGTTGCGGTTATAGGTGTGCAGGACGTATTCGTTGTCCCGCTTGATGACTTTTTCAGAATCCATAGGTGTACCCTCCTGTGAACAGAAACTGTGAACAGAAAACCCTCTCAGGCGCTTTCGCGCCAGAAAATGCTGGCAAAGGCTTGAGAGGGTCATTTTTCTTATTATACCGCCTGCACGGCACCTGCGCAATGCTTATTCGCGGTGGCTGCGGCGGTAAAAGCGGGTGCCGGAGCCGCGGTTGGAGAACAGCTCCAGCAGGATGGAGTGGGGCACGCGGCCATCGATGATGACCGCCTCGTGCACGCCCTGATAGATGGCATCGGCCATGCCGCCGATCTTGGGGATCATGCCGCCCGCAATGATGCCGGCGGACTTATAGCCCTCGATCTCGGACACCTCCACCTCGGGGATGAGGGTGCTCTCGTCGTCCTTATCCCGCAGCAGGCCCGCGATATCGGTCATGGATACCAGCTTCTCCGCTTTCAGCGCAATCGCGATTTGCGCAGCGGCGGTGTCGGCGTTCACGTTGTAGGCCTGACCCAGATCGTCCATGCCCACCGTGGCGATCACGGGGATGAAGCCGCCGTCCAGCAGGCTTGCGATCAGGGTAGCGTCCACATGCACGATCTCGCCCACATGGCCCAGCTGGGGGTCCAGCTCGGTGCAGCGCAGCATCTGGCCGTCCATGCCGCACAGGCCCACGCCGCGGCCGCGCAGCTTTGCCACCAGATCCTTGTTCACCTTACCGGCCAGCACCTGCTGCACGATCTCCATGGTGGCATCGTCAGTCACGCGCAGACCGTTTGCGAAATGGCTCTCCACGCCCACTTTCTTCAGCATCTCGTTGATGGCCGGGCCGCCGCCGTGCACCAGCACCACGCGCACACCCAGCAGGGTAAGGGTGACCAGATCGTTCATGACGGCATTTTTCAGTTCTTCGTTGATCATGGCATTGCCGCCGTACTTTACCACCATGGTCTTTCCGTGATACTTCTGGATGTAGGGTGTCGCCTCAGAGAAAAGGCGCGCCATTTCTTCGTTTTTCATAAGATTTCCTCTGAACCCTCTCAGTCAATGCCTTGCGGCATTGCCAGATTCCCCTTTTTGTCGCTCACGCGACATCTTCCCCCAGCGCGGGGGAAGTCTGTCCTCTCAAGGGGGAGCCTTTGCTGGACGGGTCACTTTATTTCATAAAATCAGCTGCTTGTCGTTCGTTTTAAGCTCCCCCTTCGGGGGAGCTGGCGCGCAGCGCCTGAGAGGGTTATCAGGTGCGGTAATCGCCGTTGATCTTGACGTAATCGTAGGTCAGATCGCAGCCCCATGCCTTTGCGGATGCATCGCCGGTGCCCATGTCCACCTTGACCAGCACATCGTGCTCAGCCAGCACCTTGGCGGCTTCGTCCTCGCTGTAGGGGTGGTAGGCGGCGTTTTCGCACACATACACCTCACCGGCCTTGCTGGAAAGCCACACGCAGACCTTATCAATGGAGAAATCGCCGGGGGTGTAGCCGATGGCGCACAGGATGCGGCCCCAGTTGGCATCGCGGCCGAACACTGCGGCCTTGAACAGGTTGGAGCACACCACGCTGCGGCTGACGGCACGGGCGGTCTTCAGGTCGGGGGCGTGGGTCACTTCGCAGGTGATAAGGTGGGTGGCACCCTCGCCGTCACCGGCGTGCTCGGCACACATGTGCTCTGCAATGGCGGTGAGCGCGGCAACAAAGGCTTCGTAGTCCGCGTTCTCCTCGCAGATCTCCGGGTTGCCTGCAAGGCCGGAAGCCATGATGATCAAGGTATCGTTGGTGGAAGTGTCCAGATCCACGCTCATCTGGTTGTAGGTGCCGGGCACCACGGTCTTGAGGGCCTTTTCCAGCAGGATGGGCGAGACGGCGGCATCGGTGGTGTAGAAGGCCAGCATGGTGGCCATGTTGGGGGCGATCATGCCGCTGCCCTTGCCAATGGCACCCACCGTGCAGGTCTTGCCGCCCAGCTCGAACTGGATGGCGTATTCCTTTTTGTGGGTGTCGGTGGTCATGATGGCGGTGGCGGCATCGGTGCTGCCCTGCTCGTCCGCAGCCAGCTTTGCGGCGGCGGCAGGGATGCCCCGGGCAAAGGGGTCGATGACCATGGGCTGACCGATGACACCGGTGGAAGCGGGCAGAACGTCCTGCGGGTCGATGCCCAGCTCCTTGCCCACCAGCTCACAGCATTCTTCGGCCAGAGCCACGCCGTTGGCGGCGCAGGTGTTGGCGTTGCCGCTGTTCACCACGATGGCCTGGGCATAGCCGTCGGCCAGATGGGCGCGGTCCACCTTGATGGGTGCGCCGCACACCTTATTGGTGGTGTACACACCAGCGGCGGCACAGCGCACATCGGCCTTGATGAGTGCCAGATCGTATTTTTCGGTATGATTTGCACGGATGCCGCAATGCACGCCAGCCGCTGCAAACCCCTTGGGCGCACAGATGCCGCCCATAACTTCTTTGTACTGCATAAAGATTCTCCTTTCCCACAAACACTCCCTCAGTCACGGCATTCGCCGTGCCAGCTCCCTCATGGAGGGAGCCTTTGCGTAACCATCAGCTGCAAAAGCCTCCCTCTTTGAGGGAGGTG
>OLAI01000378.1_pt1 | contig 10515 bp, 7 predicted proteins | sample 1607841 | NCBI WGS metagenome assembly OLAI01 (sample SAMN02674697, study PRJEB24791) | human gut metagenome, SKBSTL033 | isolation source: stool | host: Homo sapiens | place: USA
CTTGCTGCGCAAGACCGTTCTGTCGCTTAAAAGCCCCACTGGGGCTTTCATTGCTCCGCTGCGCTGCACAAACGCGAACTTGTCGGGGCGAGGCTCCTCCATCTTGCTGCGCAAGACCGTTCTGTCGCTTAAAAGCCCCACTGGGGCTTTCATTGCTGCGCTGCGCTCGCAAACGCGAATATTTTGCGTTCTACAGCTTTCTGTGCTATAATTAAACTGGATTATTATAAAAACAGAAAGCAGGAATCCCTTTTATGCTGCAAAACCCTGAATTGCATTATCTGGATAACGCCGCTACCACCATGGTGGCTTCCGAGGTGGCGGATGTCATCGACAAGGCCATGCGGGAACACTGGGCAAACCCGTCCAGCCTGTACGGCCCCGGTGCCCGCAGCGAGGAAGCGCTGAACGCCGCCCGTGCCGCTGTGGCCCGTACACTGGGCTGCAAGCCAAAGGAGCTGTACTTTACCTCCTGCGGCAGCGAGAGCAACAATCTGGCCCTGCTGGGCGCGGCGCTCACCCGCAAATTCGGCAAGGGCATCGTGGTGTCCGGGTTCGAGCACCCCAGCGTGCAGAAGCCGCTGGAGCGCCTGGCCGCCATGGGCTATGACGTCACCGTGGTCAATCCCAGGGCAGACGGCACCCTCAGCATCGACGAGATGCTGGAGCATGTGGACAAAAACACCATCCTTGTGGCCTGCATGATGGTGAACAACGAGGTAGGCACCCGCAACGATGTGGAACGCCTTGCCGCCGAGGTCAAGCGCCGCAACAGCCGCACCATCGTCCATGTGGATGCGGTGCAGGCGTGGATGCGTGTGCCCATCAAACTGGACAACATTGACACCCTGTCGGTGAGCGGCCACAAGATCCACGCCCCCAAGGGCATTGGCGCGCTGTATCTTTCTGACCGTCTGGTGCAGGCGTTCCGGCCGCCGTACCTCGGCGGTGAGCAGGAGCGCGGCCTGCGCCCGGGCACCGAAAACCTGCCCTACGCCATGGGTCTTGCCGCAGCCGCCACCCGTCTTGCCAAGACCATGAAGAGCCGTGACACCGCTATGAAGGCCCTGAACCAGCGTTTGCGAGACGGCCTGAAGGCCTTTCCGGAGGTGGAGCTCAACAGCCCGGAAAACGCGGTGCCCGAGGTGCTGAACTTCAGCGAGATGTGCATCAAGAGCGAGACCATGCTGGCATGGCTGGCCGAAGCACAGGTGTATGTTTCCTCGGCAAGTGCCTGCGGCCGCGGCCAGCCCAGCCATACGCTGGCGGCAATGGGCAAAGACCCGCTTGCCATCGACACGGCCATCCGCGTGTCCTTCTGCGGCGACAACACCCCGGAGGATGTGGATGCTTTCCTCAACCGCTTTGAGGACGGAATGAAGAGCTTGCAGAGGATCCGGAAGTGATTCCACAGGCAGGACCATCTGGAATGGCCGCCGCTTTGCTCTGGCCATGTTTAGAGGAAGGATCATTCTGATTAGGGCGTTTGTCGTGCCCTGCGGGGCACTCCAAACGCATTTTTACGGAAGGGGTCCGGACCGGCAGATGCAACAAATTGTTCCTCTGTATTTTTCGTCAGGATACTTTCGCGAATAGGAGGATGGATGCCGCTGACCGTTACGACCCTGCCCGTGAAAAAGTGTTCTGGAAATGACCGCAGTCATTTCCAGAACACAAATATAAATATTAAAATTTCCGCTGAGAATGGCCAGAGCGTAAGCGGAGGCCATGTTAAATCGTAACCTAGGAGATACAACATTTATGCATGAAATTATCATGGGCTATCAGGGTGAAATGTCCCTGAAAGGCCTCAACCGCAACCAGTTCGAGTCGGCGATGATGAAAATTCTGCGCTACCGGCTCAAGACCGTGGGCAAGTTCAAGGTCTACTGCACTCAGTCCACCTTTTACATGGAACCCGAGGAAGAGGATGTGGACATGGATCTTGCCTTTGACCGGGTGAGCAAGGTGTTCGGCCTTGCGGCACTCAGCCGCGCCGTGGTCTGCGACAAGGACTTTGACACCATCTGCCAGACCGCTGAGGATTACCTGGGCACCAGCCTGCACGGCATCCGCACCTTCAAGGTGGAAGCGCGCCGCTCCGACAAGACCTACCCCATGACCAGCCCTGAACTGATGCGGGAACTGGGTGCCTATCTGCTGGGCAAACACAACTACCTCAAGGTGGATGTGCATAACCCGGATTTTAAGGTGATCGTAGAAATTCGGGATTACGGTGCCTACATCCACGGCCCCAAGGTGCCCGGTGAGGGCGGCCTGCCCGTGGGCACCAGCGGCCGTGCACTGAACATGCTGTCCGGCGGCATCGACAGCCCGGTGGCGGCTTACCGCATGGCTAAGCGCGGTCTGGCTCTGGACCACATCCATTTTGCGTCTCCGCCGTACACTTCGGAGCGCGCAAAGCTCAAGGTGAAGGCACTGGCGCAGCTTACCAGCATCTATACGGGCAGCTCCAATCTGTTCGTCGTGCCCTACACCAAGCCGCAGGAGTACATCCGGGATAATGCTCCGGATGTGCTGTTCACGGTGCTGATGCGCCGCAGCATGATGCGCATTGCCAATGTCATTGCCAAGAAGCAGGGCTGCGAAGCCCTTGTTACCGGCGAGAGTCTGGCTCAGGTGGCCAGCCAGACCGTCAAAGCTCTGCAGTGCACCGATGCTGCGCAGGACCTGCCCATCCTGCGCCCGCTCATCGGCATGGACAAGACCGAGATCGTGGAGACGGCCCGCCACATCAACACGTTTGAGACCAGCATTCTGCCCTATGAGGACTGCTGCACCATCTTCACCCCGCCGCATCCGAAGATCCGCCCGGAGCTGGCCGAAATTCTGGAAGCCGAAGCCGCCATGCCCGGTCTTGCCGCGCTGGAAGCCGAAGCCGCAGAGAACGCCGAGCGCATCCGCATCCGTATCACCGATCAGGTAGAATTTGAGGGTTGATTTATCCATGACAGCAGAGATCATCAGTGTGGGTACCGAGCTGCTGCTCGGCAACATTTTGAACACCAACGCCCAGTATCTGAGCCGCGAGCTGGCGGCACTGGGCATTACGGTCCAGCGCGAGAGCACCATCGGCGACAACCACGACCGTCTGGCAGATTTTGTCAACGAAGCAAAGCAGCGGTGCGACCTGCTGGTGTTTACCGGCGGGCTTGGCCCCACCGCAGACGACCTGACCAAGGAGACGGTTGCCGGCTGCTACGGCGACACGCTGGCCTTTGACCCGGAAGAATGGCAGAAGATCGTGGATTTCTTCACGCGCACCGGGCGCAAGACTACCCCCAACAACCGCAAGCAGGCGATGGTGCCCGCCAAGGGCTATAAGATCATCAACAACCATGGGACTGCGCCCGGTGCATGGTTCGAGCAGGATGGCCATTGCGCTGTGCTGATGCCCGGTGTGCCTCACGAAATGAAGGCCATGTGGGAGGAGAGCGTGCGCCCGCTGCTGCTGGCCCGCCAGAACTGCACCCTGCATTCCATAACGCTGCGGGTGCTGGGCGGTGAAAGCGCTATTGAATACCGTGTGCGGCATCTGCTGGAAAATGCAAACCCCACCGCCGCCATCTACTGCAAAACCGGCGAATGCGAGATCCGCATCACGGCCCGGGCAGAAACCGACAGTTCAGCCGAAAAAATGTGCCGCGCATACGCCACAAAGTTCTATGATCTGCTGGGTGATGCGGTGTATGATGAGGATGTGACCGGTCTGGAAGAGACTCTGGTGCACACCCTGAAGAAAAAGGGGCTCACCATTGCCACGGCAGAAAGCTGCACAGGCGGCATGATCGCCCAGCGGCTGACCAATGTGTCCGGTGCAAGTGAGGTGTTCGGCTTCGGCTTTGTTACCTACTGGGAGCAGGCCAAGGCAAAGATGATCGGCGTAGACCCGGCGGCGATCGCAAAGTACAATGTGGTGTCCGCACCGGTGGCAGCACAGATGGCACTGGGCGCAGCTGAAGCTGCCGGGGCCGATATCGCTGTCAGCGTCACCGGTCTGGCCGGCCCCAACGGCGGCGATGCCGTCCGCCCGGTGGGCACGGTGTATCTGGGTGCGGCCTGCGGTGAGACCGTCTATGTAAAAAAGCTCTTCGTCTCCCGCCCCGACCGTGCGCTGGTGCGTGCCCGCGCGGCACAGGCGGCACTGGAACTGGCGCTGCGTCTGGCTCAGGGCAAAGTTCCTGCAGATACACAGGCACTGGCAAAAAGCGCCCGGCATGATGCTGCAGCTCTGACGGCACTGGACAGCACCTTCCTCAAGGGTTAATACGAGCGGCCCCGGGCCGCGGGGGTGAAGCAGTTGATACACGAAGAAAAAACGCAGACCACCTGTGTGCTGCGGTTGTTTGGCGCACCGCTGTGGGAGGTACAACAGGCAGTGCAGCAGACAGGACTTGCTGCCCAGTGCCGTGGCCGTGGGGCAGAGGTGCTTGCGGCCCTGCAGGCCGAAACGCCTGCCGGGCTGGAAAAGGCCCGCAAGGCCCTGAACGGCCGCTTTGCGGCAGAGCTCTATGGAGAAGGGGAGATGACCCTTGTTCATGCAGCGGTGCAGGCGCTGGAAACGCACCACAGGCTGCTGGTGTGCTGCGATGCCGACGCAGGCACTCTGCTGGAAGCCCGGATGGAAACGGTGGCCGGCGCAGAAAAAGTGTTTGATTTTGGAGCCATGAGCTATGCCGATGCAAAGGTGCGGGAAAAGCTGAGTGCAAAGGTCTGCCGGGTCAAGGGCGGGCCGGTGCCGGCAAAGCTTACCCGTGTGCGGGCAGCGCAGCGCCTTGTGGGTGCAGACTTTGCAGCCGGGTGTCTGGAGCGCGCCGAGGACACGGTGCTGTTTCTGGGCAGCCGGAAAGGCTGCTGGGTGCGCACAGTGGCCAATGCAGATACGCCTGCTTTGTGGCTGCTGGATATGATCCGCCGGGCGGCCTCCGGTCTGCCGCAGGCGGCGGGGACAAGCTGGCAAAAATACGGCAGGGCCATCCCGGCAGATGCCCTGACGGCGCAGCGCCTGCCGGACAAGCCGGAGCCGGATGCACCGACAGCAGCGCCGCGCAAACGGCACAGGGTGCGGAATGCCCTGATTTTTCTGCTGATTCTGGCACTGGCCGCGTTTGCCGCTGCGTGGTATTACACCGGCGGCGACCTCGCCGCCCTGCCGCAGAGACTGCAGAGCCTTGGTGCCGACAGCCTGCCCCATGCGGGGGCAAAACTGATATAAAAAAGACCCCGGAGGGTGCGAACCTTCCGGGATTTTTTGTTTATAAAGGCGTTTTTTTAAGAGATGCAGTGTGCTGCTCCGAACCCATCCGTGAAAAAGAACCTCCGGAAAATCCGCGGATTGTTCGGAGGTTCAAATAAATAATAAATTTTCCGCTGAAGATAGCCAGAATGAAATGGCGGCTATTCTAAATGGTTATGCCTTGTGGTCGCTCAGCCAGCGCAGAGCCATATAAACATAGGCCGCAGAGCCCTCGTACAGCACGCTGTCGTCAAAGCGCACCTTGGGGTGGTGCTGGCCGTAAACATAGCCCTCCTTGGCATTTCCGGCGGAGAGGAACATGCTCACGGTAGGCACTTCATGACTGACAAAGGCAAAGTCCTCGCTGCCGCCGCCGGGCTTGCCGCCGGTGAGGACGGTCATATCCATGGCACCACGGCCCAGCAGTTCGGTCATATAGGTCAGGGCATTCTTGGCAAGAGGCGTATCCACCACCATGCAGGGGCAGTGGTCGCTGAACTCCACATCAGCAGTGCAGCGATAGGCTGCCGCCACGCCCTGCGCGATCTCGGTCATGCGCTGGTGGATCTGCTCGCTCACGGCACCTTCGGGGTCCACCGTGCGGATAGTGCCCCACATATCGGCAGAATCCGGGATGACGTTGGATGCCTTGCCAGCTTCAAACCGGCCCGTGGTGAACACGCCAAACTTGGCGGGGTCCAGCTCACGGCTGTTGATCTCCTGCAGGGCAATGTGGATGTGGGCCGCTGCGGTGATGGGGTCGATGCAGGCGTTGGGCATGGAGCCATGGCCGCCCTTGCCGTGTACGGTGATGTGGTACTGCTCACAGCTTGCCATGGTGATGCCGCCGCCCGGCACCAGCACGGTGCCAACGGGCAGGGGCATCCCGGCCAGAACGTGGAACATCACGGCAGCGTCCACCTTCGGGTTTTCCAGCAGGCCGTTTTTCAGCATGTCCAGCGAACCCTGAAAGATCTCCTCTGCAGGCTGGAATTCCAGCTTGATGGTGCCCTCGATCTTGTCCTCGTGTTCTTTGAGCAGCTTTGCCGCACCCAGCATCATGGCGGTGTGCATATCGTGGCCGCAGCCGTGCATCCGGCCCGGGATCTCGGAAGCAAACTCCTCACCGGATTCTTCCTGAATGGGCAAAGCATCCATGTCACCGCGCAGCAGGATGGTCTTGCCGGGGCGCTTGCCGCCCGCTAGCGCGAGTACGCCGCACTTGCCGCAGTCCTGCGGGGCATAGCCCATCTCGGTCAGGGCTTTTTTGACCAGCGCTTTTGTCTCGGGCAGGTCAAAGCCTACCTCCGGGTGGCGGTGCAGGGTGCGCCGCCATGTGCGCAGCTGGGTTTCCAGCTCCTTTGCGGATTCGAGCAGTTTTTCTGGTGTGATCATTCCAAAATCAACTCCCTCTATTTTATCAAAAACCTCCCAGACCCTGCCTTATGGCAGAGCCTGAGAGGTTTTTTACTTAGTTTTCGTTCGTCGATGTGCCTTCCGGGTGGTACTTGGCGCAGGTGCACTTTTTCCACTTCAGGCCGCTGCCGCAGGGGCAGGGGTCGTTGCGGCCAATTTTGATGACACGCACAGGCTGGCCGTGGGGTGCACCCTTGGCACCGGGTGCACCGTTGCCGGGCACAAAGCCTTCGCCGGTGGGCTTTGCCACCTGCTCACGCTTGGGGGCAGCACCGGCCTGACGGATCTCGATGGTCAGCAGCATCTTCACACTGGACTCACGGATGGAATCCACCATCTGGTCGAACATGTCAAAGCCCTCGATGCGGTACTCCACAACGGGGTCCTTCTGGCCGTAGCCGCGCAGCGCAATGCCCTGACGCAGCTGGTCCATGTTGTCGATGTGGTCCATCCACATGCGGTCCACGCACTTGAGCAGGCAGATGCGCTCCAGCTCACGCATGATGGGAGTACCGTAGCGCTGCTCCTTGTCGGCGAGGATCTTCATGCCGCGGTCATAGAGCTGGTCGGCAATGCCCTTGCGGGAGATATCGTCAAAGTCGGCCACGGTGTAGTGGAGGTCTTCCTCGGTGGTCAGCCAGCCCAGATAGTGGCGGCGCAGGGCACCAAAGTCCCAGTCGTCCTTCACATCACCGGCCAGGAACTGGTCGCAGCTGGAATCGATGTTCTCGCGCAGCATCTTGTGCATTTCGGTGCTGATATCCTCGCCATCCAGCACCTTGCGGCGCTGACCATAGATGATCTCGCGCTGCTGGTTCATCACGTCGTCGTACTTCAGCACGTTCTTGCGGATCTCGAAGTTGCGGCCTTCCAGCTTTTTCTGGGCGCTTTCCAGCGTGTTGGTGATCATGCGGTTCTCGATGGGAGTGTCCTCATCGATCTTGAGGGTATCCATCAGGCTGGAGACGCGGTCGCCGCCGAACAGGCGCATCAGGTCATCTTCCAGGCTCAGGTAGAAGCGGGAAGCACCCGGGTCGCCCTGACGGCCGGCACGGCCGCGCAGCTGGTTGTCGATGCGGCGGCTCTCGTGGCGTTCGGTGCCGATGATGAACAGGCCGCCTGCAGCGCGCACCTGCTCAGCTTCGGCATCGATCTGGGGCTTGCACTGGGCGTACAGCTCATCGAAGCGCTTGCGGGCAGCAAGGATGTTGGCATCCTCGGTATCGCCGTGACCGTTGGCTTCGGTCAGCAGCATTTCCACTGCAGCCGGGTCGGCATCCTCGGGCTTTTCCGGGTTCAGCAGGTTTTCGCAGAAATGTTCCTTGCGCATCTGGGCCTTGGCCATGAACTCGGCGTTGCCGCCCAGCATGATATCAGTACCACGGCCTGCCATGTTGGTGGCAATGGTAATGGCACCCTTTTTGCCGGCCTGCGCCACGATCTCGGCTTCACGCTCGTGGTTCTTTGCGTTCAGCACGTTGAAGTCGCGGGTGTACTTCTGCAGCATCTTGGCAAGGGTCTCACTCTTTTCCACGCTGACCGTACCCACCAGCACGGGCTGGCCCTTCTGGTGGCATTCCAGCACCTGCTGGATAACGGCATTGTATTTGCCGTTGACCGTCTTGTAGATGGCATCCGGATAATCGATGCGCTGACGGGGGCGGTTGGTGGGCACCGTAACGATGTTCAGGCCGTAGATCTCGGTGAACTCGGTGGCTTCTGTCTTGGCGGTACCGGTCATACCGGACAGCTTTTTGTACATGCGGAAGTAGTTCTGGAAGGTGATGGTAGCCAGCGTTTTGCTCTCGGCGGCGATCTTCACGCCCTCCTTGGCTTCGATGGCCTGATGCAGGCCTTCGTTGTAGCGGCGGCCGATCATCAGGCGGCCGGTGAACTCGTCCACGATGATGACCTGACCATCCTTGACCACGTAATCGATGTCCCGCTGCATCACGCCGTAAGCCTTGATGGCCTGATCGATGTGATGGGCAAGAGTCATGTTCTCGGCGGCGGCAAGGTTCTCGACCTTGAAGTAGGCTTCCGCTTTCTTGATGCCGCTGGCAGTCAGGGTACAGGTCTTGTGCTTTTCGTCCACGACGTAATCACCGTCGGTCTGCTCGTCGGTAGAGACCTTATCTTCCAGCTCTACCACCACGCTCTTGCGCAGGGTGCGTACAAAGCGGTCCACCTGTGTGTACAGGCTGGAGGAATCCTCGCCGCGGCCGGAAATGATCAGGGGCGTGCGGGCTTCATCGATCAGGATGGAGTCCACTTCATCGACGATGGCATAGGCGTGACCGCGCTGCACCATGTTGGCCTTGTAGGTCACCATGTTGTCACGCAGGTAGTCGAAGCCGAACTCGTTGTTGGTACCGTAGGTGATGTCGGCAGCATAGGCGGCGCGGCGTGCATCGCCGTCCATGCCCTGTGCGATCAGGCCGACAGAAAGGCCCAGCCAGCGGTAGAGCTTGCCCATCCACTCGCTGTCGCGCTTGGCAAGGTAATCGTTGACGGTGACAACATGCACGCCCTCACCGGTGAGGGCATTCAGGTAGGCGGGCAGGGTAGCCACAAGAGTCTTGCCTTCACCGGTCTGCATCTCGGAAATATCGCCGCGGTGCAGGGCAATGCCGCCGATGACCTGCACAGGGAAGTGCTTCATGCCCAGCACGCGCCATGCGGCTTCGCGGCAGACGGCAAAGGCATCGGGCAGGATATCATCGGTGGTCTTGCCGTCGGCCAGCTGCTGCTTGAACACAGCGGTCTGTGCCTGCAGGTCGGCATCCGGCATGGCGGCATATTTTTCTTCCAGAGCCAGCACCTGCTTGGCAATGGGGTTGATCTTTTTCAGCTCCCGGTCCGAGAAGCTGCCAAAGAGTTTTTCAACAAGGGACATTGGTAACACCTCATAGATCAAATTCGGGAAAATGCTTCCCGGAGATAGACATAAATACACACATATATGATACACCAAAGCGGCAGACGCGTCAAACCTGCAAGGTTATTTTAGCCGGATTTTGAATGAATTTTCTGTAAATTTGCGCTGGAAGAGGGTTCATAAAAGGAAAAGATATGTGGTGGAGGCGAACAGCCTCGCCCTCTCCGTCTGCTCCCGCTGGTCGCATCCAGCTCCCCCAAAGTGGGAGGCCTTGGCAATCCACGCAAAGTTTCCGGTTTCGCCAGAGGCTCCCCCTTTGGGGGAGCTGGCGAGCGAATGCGAGACTGAGAGGGCAACCCCCATAAGTACGACTTATTACGAAAATATGAATAAAAACTCGAAAAAACCCTACCGCTTCCGCCGCTGGTCTGCTATAATTTTCTATGCTTGTTACAAAAACCTGAAGTGAAGTAAAGGAGCCAGGAATATGATAAAAAGCGCTGAACTGGAAAATTCGGCATATGATTTCGAGGCGAAGATGCCGCTGCGCCACGCCGTCCCGCTGGGCCTGCAGCACGTTTTCGCCATGTTCGTGGGCAACCTCACCCCGCTGCTCATCATCACCAGCGCCTGCGGCCTGGCAGGCGGCGAGTTTGCCGACCTGCAGGTCAGCCTGCTGCAGAACGCCATGTTTGTGGCCGGCATCGTCACGCTGGTCCAGCTGTATGCAGTGGGCCCCGTCGGCGGCAAAGTGCCCATCATTATGGGCACCAGCTCAGGCTTCCTGGGCGTGTTCAACAGTGTGGCGGCTACCATGGGCGGCGGCGTCACGGCCTATGGTGCCATTATGGGCGCGTCCATTCTGGGCGGCATCTTTGAGAGCGTCCTCGGCGTCTTCCTCAAGCCTCTGCGCAAGCTGTTCCCCTCGGTCGTTACCGGCACGGTCGTGCTGTCCATCGGCCTG
>OLAI01000423.1_pt1 | contig 9263 bp, 9 predicted proteins | sample 1607841 | NCBI WGS metagenome assembly OLAI01 (sample SAMN02674697, study PRJEB24791) | human gut metagenome, SKBSTL033 | isolation source: stool | host: Homo sapiens | place: USA
AAGGCTCTGGTTGACAAGACCATCGTCGGCATGATGAAGGACGGCACGCTCGACAAGCTCTACAAGAAGTGGTTCGAATCCCCGATTCCGCCCAAGAACGCCAACCTCAACTTCCCGATGAACAGCGTCACGAAGGAACTCTTCGCGAACCCGAACAGCGACGGCATCTAAGCCCAAGCCTTTACGGTCCCCGGGACGCCAGCTAGCAATCGCGTCCCGGGGACCCCTTTTAGATTTAATTCCCGAAAACAAGAGGAACCCCGCCATGGCACTGAACATGACCCTCAACACTCTCTGGGAAACCTCCCTGCTGAGTGATGATCCCTGGTGGCTTTATCTCGTCTACGGCGCAGGCTGGACCATCAGCCTTGCCGTCGCCTCCTTTGCGCTCGCCCTGACGCTCGGCACCATCGTCGGCACTCTCCGCACCGTCGACAACAAGTGGATCCGAGGCATCTGCGAAGGCTGGATCGAGCTTTTCCGCAACATTCCCCTCATCGTCCAGATCTTCATCTGGTACTTCGTCGTCCCCGAACTGATCCCGCCCTACAAGGACTGGATGATCGAGGCCGACCCCGTCCTCAGCCAGTTCCTCTCGGCCTTCCTCTGCATGGGCCTCTTCACGTCGTCCCGAATCGCCGAACAGGTTCGCGCCGGCATCACGTCCATTCCCTCCGGTCTTCCCTACGCCGCCAAGGCCCTGGGCTTCACGGTCATTCAGCGCTACCGCTTCGTCATCCTTCCGATGGCCTTCCGCCTCGTGCTGCCGCCGCTCACAAGCGAAGCGATGAACCTCATCAAGAACACGGCCGTGGCCATGACGATCGGCCTGCCGGAACTTACGATGCGCGCCAATGAAATGGGCGAGGCGACCTTCCAGTTCTTCGCCGCCTACCTCTGGGCGACGGTCCTCTACATCGCCATCGCGCTGTGCGTCAACCGCCTGATGGCCTGGATGGAAGCGCGCTGCGCGATCCCCGGCTTCATCGCCGCCAAGTAAGCAAAGGAGTCGGTCATGGATTTCACTTCGATTACGAACAGCTGGGGCTACATCCTTTCGGGCGCCGCCTACACGGTGCAGCTCACTGCGATCACGGCTGTGGGCGGCCTCTTCCTCGGAACGCTGCTCGCCCTCTGCCACATTTCCGAAAAGCGCTGGCTCTCCGCCCCCGCAAAGCTCTACATCAACCTGATGCGTGCGGTGCCTCTGGTGCTCGTGCTCTTCTGGTACTTCCTGCTGATGCCGGAAATTCTGCGCATCATCCTCGGCCTCGACCACCCCGTGAAGATCGGCGCCGAAATGACCGCCATCATCACCTTCGTGCTCTTCGAGGCGGCCTACTTCGCCGAGATCATGCGCGCGGGCATCCAGTCCGTGAAGAAGGGACAGATTCAGGCTGCATACGGACTTGGGTTATCCTATGCTCAGACCATGCGGCACGTCGTGCTCCCGCAGGCCATCCGTCACATGCTGCCCGTGCTTCTGACGCAGACGATCATTCTCTTCCAGGACACCAGTCTCGTCTACGTCATCAGCGGCAATGACTTCATGGGTTCGATCTCCAAGATCGCCCAGCGTGACGGACAGCTTGTTTTGATGTACTCTTTTGCTGCTGTCTGCTATCTTGCCGTCTCCTTGTCCCTCTCCCTGCTGATTCGTCGACTGCAGACGAGAATGCGAACGGCTCAGGCTCACTAAAAAATTTGAACAGGATATCCCCCTATCATGGCAATGATCGAAATCAAGAACATCAGCAAGTGGTACGGCAACTTCCAGGTGCTGAAGGACTGCTCCGTTGATGTTGAAAAGGGCGAAGTCGTCGTGGTCTGCGGACCGTCCGGCTCCGGCAAGTCCACCCTCATCAAGACCGTCAATGCTCTCGAACCCTTCCAGAAGGGCGAAATCATCGTCGACGGCATCTCCGTTGGCGATCCGAAGACGAACCTTCCCCAGCTGCGCAGCCGCGTCGGCATGGTGTTCCAGCACTTCGAGCTCTTCCCGCACCTCTCCATCCGCGAGAACCTCGTTCTCGCCCAGATGAAGGTGCTCGGCCGCGGCCGCGAGGAAGCCACCGAGCGCGGTCTGAAGCTTCTCGACCGCGTCGGCCTTCTCAAGCACGCCGACAAGTTCCCCGGCCAGATGTCCGGCGGCCAGCAGCAGCGCGTGGCCATCGCCCGCAGTCTGGTGAACGAGCCGGAGATCCTTCTGCTGGACGAACCCCTTGGCGCACTGGACCTCAAGCTGCGCAAGGAGATGCAGCTGGAGCTGAAGCGCCTGCAGCGCGAAATGAACATTACCTTTATTTATGTTACCCACGATCAGGAGGAAGCCCTTACCATGTCCGATACCGTCGTGGTCATGAACGGCGGCAAGGTGCAGCAGATCGGCACGCCGGAGGATATTTACAATGAGCCGAAGAATGCCTTTGTTGCAGACTTCATTGGCGATTCCAACATCGTGGACGGCGTGATGCACCGGGATTTTCTGGTGTCCTTCTCCGGTGTGGACTTCCCCTGTGTGGACCGCGGCTTTGCCCGCGAGCAGAGCGTGCAGGTAGTGGTGCGCCCCGAGGATATCGAGGTGGTCTCTCCTGTGGAAGGCCAGCTTGTCGGCGTTGTGAACGATGTCATCTTCAAGGGTGTCCACTTTGAGATGCATGTGGAGTGCGAGGGCCGCGAATGGCTGATCCATTCCACCCGCGCCTGCACCCCCGGTGAGACCATTGGTATGCGCATCGGCCCCAACGAGATCCACATTATGGCGCGTTCAGAGGGGTGAGCCGCAATGATGAAGATTTACGATAAAAAGCTGGCCTATCCGTACTTTGTATGGATGACGCTGTTCACAGTGGTGCCTTTGATCATCGTGGTGTACTATGCATTTACGGATGCAAACGGAGCTTTCACGCTGGATAACCTCACCTCCATCAGCGGCTACGGCTCGGTGTTTGCCCGCAGCCTGCTGCTGGCCCTCATTGCCACGGTCATTTGTCTGGTCATTGCGTTCCCGGTGGGCTATTTCCTTTCCCGCCTGCGGGTGAACAAGCAGCACATCATGCTCATGCTGGTCATGCTGCCCATGTGGATGAACTTCCTGCTGCGCACCTACGCATGGATGGGCCTGCTCAGCATCAACGGCCCGGTGAACGCTGTTCTGGGCGTGTTCGGCCTTGGCCCCTTCAATATACTCAACACCTCCGGTGCGGTGGTGCTGGGCATGGTGTATAACTATGTGCCCTATATGATCCTGCCGCTGTACACCAGCATGACCAAGATCGACCAGAGCCTAGTGGAAGCTGCGCAGGATCTGGGTGCTTCCACCACCAAGACCCTTCTCCGGGTGCTCATCCCCATGAGCGTGCCCGGCATCAGCACCGGCATCACCATGGTGTTCGTCCCGGCGGTGTCCACCTTTGTTATCAGCCGTATGCTGGGCGGCGGCTCCAACCTGCTCATTGGCGATCTGATCGAGATGCAGTTCCTTGGCAACAGCTACAACCTGAACGTGGGTTCTGCCATGAGCCTTGTGCTGATGATCATTGTGCTGCTGTGCATGAGCTTCACCTCCAGCTTTGATGAAGATGAAATGGAGGGCGTGTCCTGATGAAAACGAAACATCTGCGCCTGATGCAGCGCGTCTATATCGTGCTGTTTTTCTGCTTCATGTACCTGCCCATTGCATACATGATCGTATTCAGCTTCAACCAGTCCAAGGGCTATTCGCTCTTCACCGGCTTTACCCTCAAGTGGTACTCCAGCCTGCTGAACAACTCCTCCATCCTGCATGCGCTGCTGGTCTCGCTGGAAGTGGCTCTGATCTCTGCGGTCATTGCCACTGTGCTGGGTACAGCGGCAAGTCTGGGCATTGCGTCCATGGGCCGCGGGAGCCGCCTTGTCGTCACCAACATCACCTATATCCCGGTGGTCAACCCGGAGATCATCACCGGCATCTCGCTCATGCTGCTGTTTGTGGCCTACCAGCGCTTTGCCGGGGGTGTCTCCTGGCTGCCGGATACCATCATGGGCTTCCCGACGCTGCTCATTGCGCATATCGCGTTCAATGTGCCGTATGTCATCTTCAACGTCACGCCCAAGCTCAAGCAATTGGATATCAAGCTGTATGAGGCGGCGCTCGACCTTGGCTGCGACCCCAAGCAGGCCTTCTTCAAGGTCATCCTGCCGGAGATCAGCCCGGCCATCCTGTCGGCGTTCCTCATCTGCCTGACCTATTCCATCGACGACTTCATGATCTCCTATTTCAACTGCGGCACGGTGGAAACGCTGCCCATCGCCATCTACTCCATGACCCGTAAAAAGGTCAGCCCGGAGATCTATGCGCTGTCCACCATCATGTTCGTGGTCATTCTGTGCATCATTCTGATTTCCAATGCAATGGAGAGCCGCAGCTACCGCCGCGACCAGAAGGCGCTGAGAGGGGAGGGCGTGTGATGAAACGTTTTGCTGTGTTGCTGCTGGCGCTGGCAATGACGGTCTGCTGTGCAATGCCCGCCTTTGCCGCCGGCACCATCGAAGTCACCGAGGATGTCTCGGTATCGGACGATTACGACTGGACCCGCTTCAAGGGCCAGAACGTGGCCATCAATGTCTATAACTGGGGCGAGTACATCTCCAACGGCTCGGACGACAGCGTGGACGTGGTGGCGGCCTTTGAAAAGCTCACCGGCATCAAGGTGAACTACACCACCTTCGACTCCAACGAGTCCATGTACGCAAAGCTCAAGTCCGGCGCAGCCAACTACGATGTGGTCATTCCGTCGGATTACATGGTGGCAAAAATGATCGCCGAGGGAATGCTCAAGCCTCTGAACTACGACAATATCCCGAACTTCAAAAAGATCAATCAGGAATACGTGGATCCGGATTACGATCCGCAGAATGCCTACACCGTGCCCTATATGCTCTGCACCACCGGCATCATTTATAACACCACCATGGTGGACAAAGCGCCCACCAGCTGGGCCGACCTGTGGGACGAGCAGTACGCAGGCAATATCCTGATGTTCAACAACAGCCGCGATGCCTACGCCATTGCTGCTTTTAAGAGCGGCCACGATATCAACCCGCAGTCCACTGAAGAGGTGGATGAGGTGGTGGAAGAGCTGAAGGCTCAGAAACCGCTGGTGCAGGCATACGTCATGGACGAGATCTTTGATAAGATGATCGGCGGCGAGGCAGCCGTCGGTGTGTACTACTCCGGCGATGCCATCACCATGATCGACGATAATCCCGACCTTGCATGGGTGTTCCCGGAGGAAGGCAGCGTGCTTTCCGTGGACTGCATGACCATTCCTGCTGCCAGTGAGCATCAGGAAGCTGCAGAGATGTTCATCAATTTCATGTGCGAGACGGACATCGGCAAGGCAAACGCCGAGTACATCGGCTACACCACCCCCATGCAGGATGTGTGGGAGGTGCTGGACGAGGATCTGAAGGAGAGCGAGATCGCTTATCCGTCCGAAGAGAAAGCCGCCAAGGAAAAGGTGTTCACTTCCCTGAGCGACGATGTGAACAGCGAGCTGGACGTGAAGTGGAGCGAAATGAAGAGTTACGACGAGGGTGGCAGCAGTCTGCTGTTCCTTGCGCTGCTGGCAGCCATGGTAGCGCTGGCCTGCTTCAACATCTGGCGCAAGGTCCGCAGGCGCAACCGCAATCAGTATTAAACGCAAAGGAGGCTGCTGCACAGAACAACGTGCAGTGGTCTCTTTTTATAGAAAGGAAAAACCATGGAACAGTTCTTTTACACCGAGACCATGACAGTCATGAACGCAGATGCCGACTTCCGCAGCCTGCTCAAGCCCAGCGCCCTGCTGCGCTATGTGGAGCAGATTTCGACAGACCACGCCCGCGCCTTTGGTATGGATGACCAGTTCTTCAAAGATCGCGGTGTGACCTTTCTGGTGGGCAAGCAGGCCCTGAAATTTGACCGTGTGCCCCAGCGTGCCGAAACGCTGACCCTTACCTCCCGGGCGCAGGTCAGCAAACACGGTTCGGTCAAACGCATCACCACCCTGACCGATGCCGAGGGCAAAGAGGTGGCTATGGTGGACTGCCGCTGGATCGTGGCAAGCCTTGCCGAGGGCCGTATCCTGCGGGAGCCGGGCTGGACGGTGGAGAATTTCTGGAACGATACGGTGGAGGATGAGCTGCCTTTGCAGCTGCACAAGTGCAAGGATGGTCTGACCAGCGCAGGGGAGTGGACGGCGCATTATTCCCAATGCGATCTGAACGGCCATTTGAACAACGCATTCTATCTGGACCTTGTCTGCGATGCGCTGCCGCTGGAAGTGATGCGCAAAGGCCCCGTGACATTTGCGTCTATCAACTACCACCGCGAGATCCCGATGGGAGAAACGGCAGAGGTGTTTTATGCTCCTTCGGCGGATGGCTGGTATGTGGTCGGAAAGCACAACGGCCAGACCAGCTTTGAGTGCTATCTGGAGGTGGGAAAGACAAACGTGTAAATCGTTGATTTCTCAAGAGAACCGCTGCGCCGCTTTTAGCTGAAAATAAGCGAGCAATGCAAAAAAAGCGTCACCCGTGCAGAAAAAACCGGCGCATTTTGAGAATTGCATCCTCTGAGGAACAGGGAGTACTCTTTTATTAGAAGAATCTTCTGATTGTCCAAAGGAGGATAAAACAAATGAAAAAACATCTCCGAGTCCTTGCGGCCGTTCTGGTACTGTGCTTCAGTCTGCTGTGCCCGGCGGCATCTGCCGCCAGTGTACAGACAGCGGCCTGCAAGCCGTCCACTGCAGCCGTTCAGACCATTTCTGCCGGCAAAAAGACGGAGCAGATGGTCTGGGTCCCAACGCACGGCGGCAAAAAATATCACAGCAAGTCTACCTGCAGCAATATGAAAGACCCGGAAAAGGTTACATTATCGAAAGCAAAAGCGGAAGGCTTCACTGCTTGCAAAAAGTGCTATTAAGAAAATAAAGAATGATCTGCAAGGCCCTTGCCGGAAATTTTCTGGCAGGGGTTTTATATTTGTCTACAAAAAGTTAACAAAAGAAATTACAGAAAAATTACAAAACCCTATTGCAAAATGGTTTCAAAAGAGTTACAATATGGTTACAGCAAGGGCACAAGCCCTGCTGAGTGTGAAATCTTTTTCTTCTTGTTTTTTGGGGATATCGGGCACAGGTTCTCCTCCTCCGGCTGTTCTCCTTCACAGTCGTGATCCATGTGCCGCACAGGCGGTATCCCGCTTCGTGTGCAAAAAAGCTCGTCCGTTCTGGACGAGCTTTTTTGCATCCACAAATCACGCAAAAACCGGCTTCTCATGCGGGAAAGTATGACCTTGCGCCATTTTGGTGGGCAATTTGCCTGTTTTTCTGCAAAGGACATTTACAAAGTTTGGCGCGGCGGGGGTTTGTATTCCGGCTGGCTTTGTGGTACAGTATATACAATCAATTTATAGGTTGCAAACATGAATCCGATTGATGTTGATGCGTTAAGAGAAAAGGAGTTTGAACATGGCTTATTTCTATAAAGAACCTTCCCGCACTTTCGGTGAATATCTGCTGATCCCCGGCTATTCCTCTGCAGAGAATATCCCCACGGCTGTCAGCCTCAAGACCCCGCTGGTCAAGTACCGCAAGGGCGAGGAGGAGTGCCCCCTGCAGATGAATATTCCCATGATCAGCGCTATCATGCAGGCGGTCTCTGGCGATAAGCTGGCCATTGCACTGGCCCGTCAGGGCGGCGTGTCCTTCATCTACGGCTCTCAGAGCATTGAGAACGAGGCCGCCATGGTGCGCCGCGTCAAGAGCTTCAAGGCCGGTTATGTCGTGTCCGATTCCAATCTGGCCCCCACTGCCACCCTGCACGATGTGCTGGAGCTGAAGGCGCGCACCGGCCACTCCACCATTGCCATCACTGCCGATGGCACTCCGAGCGGCAAGCTGCTGGGCATTGTTGCATCTCGTGACTACCGCATCAACCACACCCCGGATGATGCCCCTGTCACCACCTTCATGACCCCGCTTGAAAAGCTGGTCACTGCACCGGAGAACACCTCCCTGCACGATTGCAACAACATCATCTGGGATAACAAGATCAACACCCTGCCTCTGGTGGATGCCGAGGGCAACCTGAAGTACATGGTGTTCCGTAAGGACTACGACTCCCACAAGAAGAACGCCAACGAACTGCTGGATAAGAACAAGAGCTATGTGGTGGGCGCCGGCATCAACACCCGCGATTACGCTGAGCGCGTGCCCGCACTGGTGGATGCCGGTGTGGATGTGCTGTGCATCGACTCTTCCGAGGGTTACTCCGAGTGGCAGAGCCGCACCATCGGCTGGATCCGTGAGCACTACGGCGATACCGTCAAGGTGGGCGCAGGCAACGTTGTGGATGCCGAGGGCTTCCGCTTCCTGGCCGAGGCTGGTGCAGACTTCGTGAAGATCGGCATTGGCGGCGGTTCTATCTGCATCACCCGCGAGACCAAGGGCATTGGCCGTGGTCAGGCTACCGCTGTCATCGAGGTGGCAAAGGCCCGCGATGAGTACTATAAGGAGACCGGCATCTACGTGCCCATCTGCTCCGACGGCGGCATCGTCCACGATTACCACATCACGCTGGCACTGGCCATGGGTGCGGATTTTGTGATGCTGGGCCGCTACTTTGCCCGCTTTGACGAAAGCCCCACGAATAAGGTGCGCATCAACGGCCAGTATATGAAGGAGTACTGGGGCGAAGGCTCCAACCGTGCCCGCAACTGGCAGCGCTACGATCTGGGCGGTTCCAGCAAGCTGAGCTTTGAGGAGGGCGTGGACAGCTATGTGCCTTACGCCGGCCCTCTGGCTGACGGTGTGCAGACCACTCTGTACAAGGTCAAGAGCACCATGTGCAACTGCGGCGCTCTGTCCATCCCCGAGCTGCAGCAGAAGGCCAAGCTGACCGTCGTGTCCTCCACCTCCATCGTGGAGGGCGGCAGCCATGACGTCGTGCTGAAGAACGCCACCCCCAACATCATCAACGGCTAAAGAACAAAACCCTCTCAGTCTGCTCATTTCACTCGCATCCAGCTCCCCCGAAAGGGGGAGCTTTTTCGTTGAATCGGGAAGTTTCCCTTCTCGATAAAAGCTCGCCCTTCGGGAGAGCTGGCATCGCGTAAGCGATGACTGAGAGGGTTGTTCTTCAGTTCGATCGCAATCCCAGAAAATATCGCAAAACCCTTGCGCAGGCCTGCGATTGGTGTTATCATGTTAGAAACACTCTGTCAAGATAGGGCGAGG
>OLAI01000428.1_pt1 | contig 9183 bp, 8 predicted proteins | sample 1607841 | NCBI WGS metagenome assembly OLAI01 (sample SAMN02674697, study PRJEB24791) | human gut metagenome, SKBSTL033 | isolation source: stool | host: Homo sapiens | place: USA
CTATGGCGAAAGCGACGAAATCACCTGCTGCATCCCGGGCCAACACACCGTAACGGTCACGAGCGACATTACGGCAGAAGCTCTTACGTACAATGCGATCGGAGGGGAGGAGCTGACCCTCTTCCGGCTCAACACCCGAAGTTTTCTGCCCTCGGTCGGCACGATCACCGTCCGGATCGCCACCGCCGGGCAGACCGTAGCGGAAATCGGCTACACGGTCGTTCCGAAATGCGACGAAGGATGCCGTATCGCCTGGCGAAGCCGTGCAGGTTCAATCGAACACTACACTTTTCCGGTGGTGAAAAGCGTCGTCCAGAAAATCCGCAAGGAACAGGTACTCACCGACGACGCGGGCTACGAAGATATCAGTATCCGCGACGAACGGACGACGACCCTCGCCTCGGCCTTCGAACCCGCCGCCGTTATCGAAGCGCTGGCCGAAATCGCCGCATCGCCCCAAGTCTGGAAGATCGACGGCGACAAATACGAAGAGATGGACATCCTGACCCGGGAGCAGACGATCGGCCGGCACGGCTCCCTGGGCTGTATCGAAATCAGCCTGCGTCCCCGACAAGAAACCCGCTGCCTATGAAACTCACTATCGACCAAATTCCCTGCGACCTCGACCCGTCGCAGCGCATCGCCCTCGACTACGATGCCCAGGATCTCGCCGACGTGCGAAGCGGAAACGAAGGGCACGCCCTCCGACTGCGGCTGCCGGCAACCCGGACCAACGACCGCATTTTCGGATTCGCCGCCGAGCCTTACACGGGCCAGCGCTTCAATGCCGCGCAGCACACGGCCGTTTTGAGCGACGGAGAGGCCAAACTGCTGCAAGGCTCCGTCCGGCTGCTCTCGGCAGCGTACGACTCCGACCCGGAGGGGTATCTGATAGAGATCCGCAGCGGCACCTCCGAATGGGCCCGGCAAGCCGCTGCGGAGATGTTCAACACCCTCGGCATCTCCTTCTCGGGACGGCTCACGCCCACGATGATCCGCCAGACCTGGACCAACAACACCCCGGTCAAATTCTTCCCGGTATGCCGCGACGAATACACCCCCGAACTGTCGTCGGTCGAACTGATTCCCGTAGAACGATTCCTCTCCGTGGACGACTACCACCCGTTCATTTCGGCCGCAACCGTCGTGCAGACACTCTTTTCAGAAGCGGGCTACACCCTTGAAAGCGATTTTCTGAACGGCGAATTTTTCCGCTCGCTCTACCTGAGCGGCGCCTATTCCTCGCGCGACACGAACGCCCTGCGGAACCGCATGGATTTCCTGGCCCGGCGTACGACGACGGCGGCGACGACGGCAAACAGCGACGGCCGTGTGTACGCCAACCCCTACAAGTCGATCAACTCGGTAGGCAATTTCGTCGAAACGGTCAATCCGAACGACCAAAACGATCTGGGAGAAACCCTCACCGATGTCTTTTCGAACAACCACTGCTTCACCGTCGAAGACGGGGAGATCGTCTTCAGGCCCATGACCTCGGTGACGGTAGCCTTCGAATACCACATCCGCTACATCACCGACCACCGCATCCTCGACCGCAACCGCCTCAAAGGAATCGACTCCTTCTACCTGGGCGACGGCACCGAGGTACAGGGCGCCCTCGCAAACCGCTACGCCGACCGCAGAAACTCGACCAAACCCGCCTTCCAGTACCGTGCCATCGTGTTCAACCACACCGAAGGAAACTCCTACCGCCTCACCTGCACCGTCAACGGCACGGCCGGGCACGCAATCGGAGAGTTCGATTCGCGGTCGGCTCTGGTCACGACCCCTTCCGGCTCGACCGTCACGGCCCCGGTACTGCTCTGCAAAGCCGCCGGAAGCACGACCTACACCGGAGATTGGGCACTCTACGACGGCTACATCGGAGAAACCGGACAGACCGAAGTGGAAATGACCGTCCGTACCAACCCGGTAACTGTCACGCCGACCTCGCCCAAAACCTTCTCGACCATCTATTTCTACGGTGCGGAACCGGGGATGAAATTCTCCCTGAGCCGCCAATGTACCCTGCGCCCCGACTTCACCGGCGCACCCGGTCTGAACACCCCGATCTCTTTTGAGGACGTCGCCCGGCACCGCGTCCGCAAATGGGTCGTACTCGATGCCCTGCGGCACCTGTTCAATCTGCGCTTTTACACCGACGAGGAAACCCGCACGGTTTACGTCGAACCGGCCGACGACTTCTACCGCCTCGGCCAGACCTTCGACTGGAGCTCCCGGATCGACCGCTCGCAGCCGATCCTGCTGGGCGATGCGGCACAGGATGCGGAACGCGTCCGCATCTACAAGTACCGGGAAGCGGACGGTGCGGTGACCCGGCTGAACGCGACACTGGAAGAGCCCTTCGGCCAGTGGCGTCTGGTCAATGACTCGGCGGCGGCGATCGACCGGGAAAGAAGCCTCGCCAACCCCTTCTTCTCGCCGACGGTCAGCGAAACGGAATGTTATGCGGATGCACCTTCGGCCCTCGTCCTGCGGGTCGGCGACCGCGACGCCTCGGACACCGCCGACCGGAGCAGTTTCACGCCCCGCATCGTCCGCTACTGCGGCATGCAGCCACTGCCCGCCGGCGAGCGCTGGGGCTATCCTTCCACCGGAGACAGCTACCCCCTGGCCGCGTTCCACCGCAACGATCCCGACAACGGATTCACGCTCTGTTTCGAAGACCGGGACGGACAACAGGGACTGCACCGCTTCTACGACACCCAAGCCGAACAGGAGAAACGCTGCCAGCACCTCACGCTCCACCTGCGGCTCGAACCGTGCGACATCGAACGGCTCTTCCAGATACAGCGCCTCGCCCCCTGCATCGCCTCGACGTTCCTGTTCCGCATCGGCGGCGAAGAGGTCCGCTGCACGCTCCGCCGCATCGAGGGTTACGACCCCTCGGCCGCCTCGACCCGCTGCACCTTCACCCGTCTGCCCAACGGATAGCCCTTCGACCGTCCTTCATCCGCGCGGACCGCAGCCGTACGACTCCCCGCTCTCTCACGGGATGCGCTCCTCGAAAATCCGCCCAACCCTCCTGCTGGAGCGGGGACGCCGCGAAACCGCAACGCCCCCACTCACAGCCAACCCCATTCCGAACGCCGGCGAGCGAGTCGGCAAAAAAACAACTTTCCATGCAATCCGACATTCAAATCACCAACCGCAACGACACCTGCTTCGTGGACATCGAAGGGGTGATCGGCGTCCCCGAGGAGTGGCAGTTCGACCAACCCTCGTCGCGCGTAGCCACCTACGAAAAATTCCGGGACAGCCTCGACCGGCTGCGCGAAATCGACGCTCCGGAAATCGTCGTCAATATCCGCTCGACGGGCGGCGACGTAAACGACGCCCTGCTGATCTACGAGGCCCTCTCGTCGCTCGACGGACACATCGTCACCCGCTGCTACGGCTATACGGCTTCGGCTGCCACAGTCATCGCACAGGCCGCATCGGAGGGATGCCGCGAAATATCGGCCCACGCCCTCTACCTGATCCACAATTCGATCTGCACCGCCGAAGGCAATGCCGAGGAACTTGCGACCCGCATCGACCTGCTCCGCAAAACCGACGCACGCCTGGCGGAGGTCTATGCCGCCCGTTCGGGCCGCACTCCGGAGGAGTTCACCCTCCTGATGGCCGAAAACAACGGCTCCGGCCGCTGGCTCTCTCCGCAGGAGGCACTCGCCGCCGGACTCGTCGATCGGATCATCGAACCCGCCACTACGGAAAAAACGCCTGCGGCACAGGCGACGCCGGCCGGACAATGGCGCAAGCTGCTCGGCAAGCTGGGACTCGTCCGTCCGGCAGACGCCCTTCCCCCCGACCGCAACATCCTCCATTTCGGCGACCCGGAAAAAGGGTCCGGCCTCCGCACTTCGGAACTCGCCCTGCACGAAGGCCAGCAATTCGCGGCTCCGACCCGCACGCTCCCCCGCGAAGATCCGTCGATCGGAGAAACGACTCCCTCGGCCAACCAGCGAGCCTATGCCGAAGATGCGAAGCAACTGATCCGGTAAAACCCGCCCGCCGAGGATCCGGCGCCCCGCCTTCGGATACCCTCCGCAAAACCGCTACACCCGAACCGATTCCATTCGTTCGAACAACCCATTCAATCACCAAAAATCAAATTATCTCATGAGCGCACTCGAAAATGCCAAAACCTACACCGGCAAAAACCTCGAAACGATCTTTTTCCGCCCGATGCTGAGCGGTCCTTCGGCCATCGACCTGGGCGTCCGCGTCCTTTACAACATGCCCGTACCGACGACAGTGCAGATGTGGGAGCCCAAAACCGACATCCTGCAAAAATTCACCGCGGCAGGCTGGAGCGGCGGCGCCGGCTCGAAAAAACTCCAGAAAACCATCCCTCTCAACCGCGTGAAAGCCGAACTGGGCTACTCGGCCGCAGACTACTTCTCGCTGGTCTATGAGCTGATTACCAACCGTCCCGAGGTCAATATGGAGGATCTCACGGGCACCGAACTCGAAGAGGCCGAAACCACGCTCTTCAAACAGGCCATCGCCGAAAGCATCCGCTCGACGATGTGGGTGGGCGACACGTCGGCCGAAAGCGGCGCGAACACCTTCGACGGATTTCTCAAAACCATCGCCACCTACTCGAACAACAACAAGGTCTATACCTACAATTACGAAACGGACGCCATGAACACACCGGCCAACTCGGTCGCCATGTTCGACGATCTCTGGAAAAATGCGGACGAACGCCTGAAAGACCTCAAAGCCGAGGGGCAACTGGCCTTCTTCGTTTCGTCGGACGTTTACAGCGCCTACGAGAAGCACCTCGACAGCATGAGCACGGACGGCGCCTACACCGACTATATCAACGGCCGTCAAAACCTGCTGTATCACGGCATTCCCGTCGTGGATCTGCGCATCTCGTCCTACCTGGCCAAACTGAGTTCTTCGTCGCCCGTACCCAAGTCGTTCTGCATCCTGACCGACCGCCGCAACCTGGTGCTGGCCGTCAATACGGCCGACTTCCCCGGCAACGAAATCCGCATGTGGTACAACCCCGACGAAATGGAGAACCGCCAGCGCGCCGTCTTCATGGCCGGCTGCGACGTGCTCGACGAAGGACTGGTCGCATTCGCATCGCGCATCTGACCATGTCCGGAACCACTCCCTACGCCCGGCCCCTAAAGCCTGCGGGAGGCATCGAAGCCGTCTGGCTGATCCCGGCCTCCGACATCGTATCGGCCACCTACGGCGACGGCTGCTGCACAGGGCTGACGCTGCGAGCGGGGGCATCGGCCGATCAATGGCTGATCCTGGAACAGTCCTCGTCGTTCCGGGAAGAGAACCTGAATCCGGACGGACCTCCGCGCTTCCGCCATACGCTCACGCTGGTCGCCGATCCCGAAGAAATCCGGGACCGCCTCGGCGAACGACAGCTCGCACGGCTCGCGACCGAAGGCACGGTCGCCCGCATCGAAACCGCATCGGGCGTCTTCCTGCTGGCGGGAAGGTCGGAAAAATTCGGAGCCGAGCAACCCCTGCGGCTCACGGAGATCCGGTACGAATCCCAAACGAAATTCGCCGCACGTCCCGTCCTCGTCCTGACGCTGGCCGGCGAGGATACGGCCCCGGCACCGCCCATCCGGGAACAATAACCGACAGAGGCTGTCCGGCAACCCGTCCGGCAGCCTCTGTTTTTCAAACCAATACCCATGAACACGAAACAGAAACTCAAGAAAACGGCGCTGGTGAAGGCCGTCCGCCGCGACGACCCCTACCTCACGCTCGGCGCCGCACGGGTCGAAAGCGACAAATTCTGGCGCTGGGGCGACGACAACCTCTTCCCCACAGCCCTGGCCCTTATGTCGCGCCGCTCGACCACGCACCGCCGCATCATCAACGACAAGGCCGACTACATCTCCGGCAAAGGCTTCACGTTCGATCCGGAAGTCCCCCTGCTGGGCGCCTTCGTCGCGCAAGTCAATGGATCGGGCGAATCCCTGCGGCAGGTATGCAGCAAGCTGTCCTTCGACAAGTCGCTCTTCGGCAACGCCTTCCTGGAAGTCGTCACCGACGAAAAGCACTCGTTCCTGGCCCTCTACCATCAGGACGCCTCGCGCTGCCGCGTAGCCAAAGACTCACGGCACATCCTGCTCCACCACGACTGGTCCCGTTTCTCGGCTGCGGACGCCCGCACGCTGCCCCTCTACCCGCTTTTCGAACGGCAGGACGACGGCACGCTCCGCGCGATCGTCCACTACAAGGACTACGAACCGATGTTCGAGCACTACGGCGTACCGCCCTACATCGCCGGGTTCGGCGTGTCGGCCATCGCCTACAAGACCGACCGCTGGAATATCTCGCGGCTCGACAACTCGTTCCAACTCTCGGGCGTGATGATGCTCGACAGCACGATGGACGACGAGGCGCAGGCCGAACGGATCATGCGCACGGCCGAGGAGAAATTCGCCGGCAACCCCGGGCAGGTGATGTTCGTCATCCGCGACGGCGGCGAGGACGACAATTCGCGCTTCATCCCCATTGCCGCGCAGAACGAGGGCGACTGGCAGGCGCTGCACGAACAGGCCGTCGGCGACATCGTCGTGGCCCACTCGTGGTTCCGGACCCTGAGCGGACTGGACTACGCCTCGGGCTTCAGCGCCGAACGCATCCTGCACGAATACGAAATCGCCCTCAACACGGTCATCCTGGGCGAACAGGCCGAGCTGCTGGAGCCGATCCGCGAAATCATCGGACGCATCCTCGGCGCCGACCCCTCGTCGCTCGAAATCGTCAATCGTCCGCCGACCCGCTCCAAACCCCTTTATATGAAAGTCTGGGAGGCCCGCAAAGCCGACGGCCTGGACTACGACCCCGAAGACGAACGCCAGCAACATTTCCTGGCCGAAATCACCAAGTATAACCTCCGAAGCATCGACTGACCATGACCACCCTCGTAACCCCGCGCGAGGTCATCGACCTCGCTTTCGCCGACGGCGGCTACCTGCCGCCCGAAGCGATCGGCACCGTCGATATCGCGGCGGCGGAAGCCCGCTATCTCCTCCCCGTGACCGGCCCGGCACTCTGGCAGAAACTCGCCGAAGGAGAGTACCCGACCCTGCGCGAAGAGTTCGCAGCGCCGGCTGCCGCCTGCGCCGTGCGCGTCGCCATGCAACCCGCGCTCGATCTGCACGGCGGAGCGGGCGGTACGACCGTCGCCAAATCCTCCGCCTGCCAGCCGGCCGGACAAGAGCAGCTCGCCGCATCGCACCGGGCCCTGCGGAATCGGCTCTCGGCGCTGTTGCACGCCCTCTCGGATCACCTCGACGCACACCCGTCCGATTACCCGGAATACGCTCCCGAAAAGAACGTCCTGCACCGGGTGCTGATCGCGGGCGGCCTCGTCCTGAAGCCATAGCGAACCCGACTCCGGCAGCGGCCCGCCGTTCTCCGCCGCCACGGACGGCGACGCCCGCAGAATCCGGAATCCCCGCAAAGCAGGGTGCCGTTTTTTGTTTTCCGGGAATAAATGCTTATCTTTGGCCCCGCAAGCGTTTAGGGGGTCCGCCCGTCGAGAGGCGGACTGAGTAGCGCCCAAGGTAACACATACAAAAAACAAATTACAATGAAAACAATCCAAGTAAAGGCCGTCAAGCGTGAAAACTACGGCAAAAAAGCAGCAAAGGCGGTACGCCGCGAAGGTCAGATTCCGGCCGTTCTCTACGGCGGCGGCGAAACGGTTTCGTTCTCGGTGGATCCCCGGGAGATCAAACCCCTGATCTATACGCCCAACTCCTACATCGTAGATCTGGAGATCGACGGCAAAACCGAAAAAGCCGTACTCCGCGACGTGCAGTTCCACCCCATCCGCGAGGAGATTCTCCACATGGACTTTTATCGCGTACAGCCGGGCAAACCCGTAGCCATTTCGATTCCCGTACGTCTGACCGGTAATGCGGAAGGCGTGAAGATCGGCGGTAAGCTCGTTCTCTCGGCCCGCAAGCTGACCGTGAGCGCACAGCTCGACAAGCTGCCCGACGAACTGGTTATCGACGTAACTCCGCTGGGCGTAGGCAAGACGATCTTCGTGGGCGACCTGAACTTCGACGGAGTGAAATTCCTCACCCCCGCAACGACGGCCGTATGCGCCGTGCGCGTAACCCGTGCTTCGCGCGGTGCCGACGCTGCGGCTGCGAAGTAATCTCAACGGATTACCCTTATGAAATACCTGATCGTTGGTCTGGGAAACATCGGCGCCGAATATGCCGATACCCGGCACAACATTGGATTCGACGTGTTGGATGCTTTAGCCGAGGCATCCAACACCTCTTTTACCACCGACCGCTACGGCGCCGTGGCCACGCTTCGCAGCAAAGGGCATACGCTGGTGCTGCTCAAGCCCTCGACCTACATGAACCGCTCGGGCGACGCCGTGGTGGCGCTTGCGCTCTACTACAAAATCACGCCCGATCAGATCCTCGTCGTTCACGACGAGCTTGACCTGCCTCCCGGCTGCATGAAGATCAAGCAGGGCGGCGGCAATGCCGGTCACAACGGCCTCAAGGACATCTCCGCCAAGCTCTCCACGCCGAACTTCTGGCGCCTGAGACTCGGCACGGGGCATCCGCGCACGCTCGGCATGGCCCAGCAGGTGGCCGACTTCGTGCTCTCGGCACCGTCCTCCGAACACGAGGCCGCCATCGAAGACTGCATCGGCATCGCCCTCAAGGAGGCCGGTCCTCTTGCAGAAGGCGACTTCACGGGTGTCTCCCGCCGTCTTGCCAAGTACGGCAATCCGCCCAAGCCGCCCAAGAAGGCCGCCGAATGAAGCTGCTCGTGAGCCGCTGCCTGCTCGGCGAGCCCTGCCGATACGACGGCAGGGTGAAGACGGACCTCAGGGCCCCCCTGCGCGCCGCAGGCATCGGAGACGACTGTTGGATCAGCGTCTGCCCCGAGAGCGACGGCGGACTTCCCACGCCGCGCACGCCCTCCGAAATCCGGGGCACGGCCCGCGGCGTGCTTGAAGGACGCGACCACATCATGGCCGCGGACGGCAGGGACAACACGGCCTGCTTCATGAAGGGCGCCCGCATTGCGGCCGACCTCTGCCGCGAGAACGGCGTCAGGCTTGCGCTCCTCAAGGCCAAGAGCCCCTCCTGCGGCTTCGGCCAGGTCTACGACGGCACCTTTACGGGCACC
>OLAI01000446.1_pt1 | contig 8861 bp, 6 predicted proteins | sample 1607841 | NCBI WGS metagenome assembly OLAI01 (sample SAMN02674697, study PRJEB24791) | human gut metagenome, SKBSTL033 | isolation source: stool | host: Homo sapiens | place: USA
CGGTTTGTTTTCTGACACTTCCAAGAAGTCCATGTGCAGGATAGCGTCGGTTACAGGCTGGAACTGGATATCTTTAACGATAGCCATTGTCTTCTTGCCGTCAATCGTCAGTTCAACAACAAAAATTTCAGGGCTGTAAACCAAGTTACGAACACTGTCTTTTGTGATAGTGAAATGAGATACTTTTTCGCCGCCGTACAGTACAGCAGGAATTTCGTTGTTTTTACGCATAGCTTTCAAAGCTCTCTTCTGGTCTGCAGAAGTAGCGGCTACTTCTCTTGACTTTCCTTCTAATTGAAATGTCTTCATTTTGTTTTAATTTTTGTGTTACTCAAAATTAGATGTTTATGCTTTCTAATTTCCCATCACACGTACGGGGGTTAAAAGCGGTGCAAAGGTACGATTTATATTTATATCTGCAAAATCTTGTCTGCATGAATTTTCAGTTCCATAGGCATGAAACTGAAATTCCCTCGGCATGGAACGGAAGTTTCATAGGCATGGAATAGGAGTTTCATCGGTATGAAACTAAAAGTGCATGCCGGTTCAGAACCGGATTCCTTTTTGCCGGAGCAAGATTTCCGTATCGTCCCAAAGTTGTTTTTGCTGTGCATGATGCCGGATGCGTTCTGACACATTCCTCTTTTTGCAATTGGCATAGCAACAACCGTTTTTATCTTTCGCTTCATCCGAAAGAGCCAGATGGATGGCGGTCGCCGCGCCTTGGGCCGGTGTTTTGCCATATTTCGCACTGATCTGTGACAGCACATCCGTCACTTCCAGACACCTATCGTAGTTTTCCGGCTGGAACAGGGCCGCTCGAGCGCGTCCGTCCGTGAACACTGCGCCTTTTTGGTACTTTCCCGTCAGCAATCCCTGAGCCAGCGTGCTGTAAGGAATCACCGAAATCTCCTGCTTTCGGCTAAACTCCAGCAAGGCTTCATCGTATCTCCACAGCAGGCTGTAGCAAGGCTGAATCACATCTACCTGTCCAAATCGCATAGCCGCCTTCATCTCTTCCAGAGAGAAGTTAGACAACCCAATCGCTCGAATTTTTCCGGCCTTTTTCAGTTCTTCCATGGTCTCCATTCTTTCCTGAATGGTAACCTCTTCCTCCGCTACCGGATAGTGTAAAAAGTAAACGTCCAAGTAATCGGTACCCAAGCGCTGAAGGCTGTCTTCGCAGGCTTTAATCATCTTATCGTGGGACATAGAGGGCTTGAACACCTTGGAGATGATTCGCACCTTGTCCCTGCCAATCCGGCGGGCAGCCTCGCCCACCACTCGCTCGGAACGGCCATCGCCATAAATCTCGGCCGTGTCAAAGGTATTCACACCATTCTCATAGGATACTTCCAACGCCTCCAAAGAGCTTTTGTCCTCTGTTGCGCCAAAATAATCTCCTCCCATGGCCCAGCAACCCAGAATGAGCTCCGAGACCAGTACATCACTTTTCCCAAGTTTCTTATATTCCATTTTAAAATTCCTTTCTCCAATATGCTGTCTATGTTTTGGCAAAATTCCGGTTAGCCGTCTCGATCCTGTTTCGGTGAGACATGATAGTACTGCTTGTACGCCCTGGAAAAGGTATACACGCTTTCATAGCCAACCAGTTCTGCCACCTCCTTTATTTTGATTGCGGGATCTTCTTCCATCAACCGCTTGGCCTCTCGCATTCGGACAGACAGAACATATTCCGAAAAGCTTTGATGAAGCTGCTCTTTAAACACACGGCTAAAGTAGCTGTAACTCATGGAAACCATCTCGGCCACTTCGTCCATGCTGATATCGCGGTTGTAATTATTCTGCACATACTGCTTTGCTATGGAAAGAATATGGGCATACTTGTTTGTAGCGGTCTGCACAGCCGCCTCCATCTGCTTCAAAACCTTCTGCAGGTATTCTTGCATTTCATTTAAACTGGCAAATCTGCTAAAGTGAGGAAACGCTTCCAATTCCAGATGATACGCAGAAGCCATCTCCTGAACCTGAGACTCCCAATACACATAAAATCGTCGAATCTCCTTAGGAAAGGGCTGCTCCTGAAAAAATTCCCGACAGAAGATTTTTTGAAGCAACTGATAAAGCTCAGCAAAATTTCTGCTCTGAAAGGCCGAATGAATCCGGGCTTGAAACCGCGGAAACCGGCTTTGCTCCGTAGCCGCTTGAGCAGAGGAAAACCGAAGGTCGAACGGCTCCAGCATGCGATAGGCCATGGTGTACCGTGCCTCTTTATAAAACACAGGATACTCTTCCAAACGCGTAAACGGTCGACTCACTGCAAAACAGGGCCGTCCCGCCCCCTGCCTGACACAGGACTCCTGACACGTTTCGATGTACGCTTTTACAATGTCCTCCCGGCTGCTTTCGGTATTCAACAGCACAACTGCGTCTTGCGTTACGTTGCGAAAAAAGAATGCCGCCACATTCTCCGACGATTCCTCGGCAAAGACTTCCTCAGCCCGGAAACCGTCTTCTCCTTCCCCGCCAAAAGGCCATGCAACCCAGAACACCGGATGGGGAAATTCCACCGGGGGCTTGCCGGTTTTACCCGCGAGTAAACCGTTGAGCCAGTTTTCCAGTGCCTCCCGGTCGTTGCCGTTTCGGAGAGATTGCGCCTTCCGGCGGCGAAGATTCTCCTGACACTTGAGCAGCACTTCCTGAATTTGCACCAGCTTTACGGGCTTGAGCAGATAATCCACCACTCCGCTGCGGAGAGCACTCCGCATATACTCGTAATCGTCATGGCCGCTCAGAATCACCACCTGAATCTCCGGGAAAGCCTCGTTTACCTTGTCCGCCAGCTCCAGACCCGTCTGATAGGGCATTCGAATGTCGCTGATCAATATATCAACGGACTTTTCCTGCAAAATCCCCCACGCCTCTTGGGCCGAATGGGCTATCAGCGTCTCTTGAATTCCTAACTGGTTTTCCCTGTCAATCATCTCTATCTTTCGTCGCATGGCTGTGCACAAAAGGGGATCATCATCCACTACCATCACTGTAAGCATCTGCATCCTCCGCTTTTCTGTCAAACTCTCCGTCTTACTTGGCCAACACCGGCGAAAAGCACACCCGTTATAAGACAGCTTTTTGCGTTTACCTTTTCTGAAAAAACTGCTATAATGTTTGTAAAATAAACATACTGGTATACTTTCCCTCCCGACTCCTCAGTACCAAACGATCATTGGAATGAGAAAAAATCTGAAGTCGATCATTGATATTATCCAACCCAATTCCATGCTCTTTCTGATGACGCAGAGCTATGGCATCATAGGGCTGAGAGAATTTTTGATTCATCTCCTCCACTTGTTTCAGACTCATTCCCCTGCCGTTATCCCGTACACGAAGAATCATTCGGTCACCCATCTTGCGGGCCGTGATGATAATTTGCCTTTTCTCCTCCGGGGCCATCCCGGTAAACCCATGCTCAAAGGAATTCTCCACAATAGGCTGAAGCAAAAAGCGGGGAATAATGATCTGCCGAAGCTCCTCCGGGACATGAATCCGCAGCTCCACGCTGTCTCCATACCGGCACTTCTCCAGGTTCACGTAATTAATCACATGCTCCAGTTCCTTCTCCAAAGGAAGCTCTGTGCTCGTCATGGTGTTATAGCGGATCATCTGGGCAAAGTCGCAAATGTAATCCGCCGTTTCAAACTCTCCGTCCAAAGTCAGCTTTCCGGCAAACATGTCCAAGGTGTTGTAGATAAAGTGAGGATTGATCTGAAGCAGAAGAGCCTTTAACTGAGCGTCTTTATATGCGGTTTCCTTTTGGATATTCTCCTGCATCAAGACGCGCATTCTGCCCAAGACACGGTTGAATTGATTTCCAATCACGCCAATTTCATCCTGACGTTCCACCGCTAACTCCCCGTTGAAACCGGATTCGGCAATGCGCTCCATCTCATCTCCATACCTCTGAAGACGAGAGTTGATGGAGCGAATCATGGAAAAGAACAGAGACAAAAACAGTAGCGAAAGAAATCCCACGAAGATTAAGATGAGCAGAGAACTCTGCTGCAAATATCCGTGTTCCGACACTGGCAGCGCCACACCCACGCGCAGAGGAACCCGCTGAATCTCGGTGGAAAAACACCGCACAGATTCTTGAGAACCTGCGGTTTGCGGGAAACGGAAATCAGAATTCAGCGTTACATTGCTGAGTTTAGGTCGGTTTTCCTCATCCAGTAGGAATAGGGCCACACCATTCTGTTGCGGCATTCCGAACTCTGGGAACAACTCGTCCACTTGCATTTTGGCCAAAAGATACCCCTCATTTTTATATACCGAGGAAACAATGGGACAAAGGTAGTACAACACATCTTTTCCGTCTATCTCCGCATGATACCAAGTGGCTTCCCTTCCGTTCTCCAACAGCTCGGTGGGAATACTCTTCGGAACAGAATCATAATGGTACACTGCGCTGTAGCCCTCCGGGATGGTAGTGTTTTTCGTCAGTAAATAGACGCGTTCCAGAGGCGGTGACACCGCATTGCTCGCTCCCTGCAGCAACGGCATCACAGTTTGCGTGTACTCCTCGTGAGAGACGGCGCCATTGTAATCGTGAGACAGAAAAGCAATCAGATTTTGATTGCAGGACAACACCTGCATCAGCATTTCCACATGATCCATTTTTTCGTTCACATCACTGACTACCATGTTCAGCATATATTGCCCATCCTGCGCCAGCTGATGTTCATAGTGCGACGCAACCGAGGCAAAACTGAACACCGACAGCAAAGTAAACGGCAGAGCGATGAGCCCCAAAAATCCAAGAACCATTTTGTGCGCTAGCTTCATCCGACTCATCCACTGTTTCGCTTTTTTCTCCTTTCCTATCATCAAAAAACCGTATTAAAATCCCAAACTCGGTCTTTTATAAAACTTACATAAAAAACCTCTGGACATTTTGAGATTGTTAGTTTATTATGATATAGTATAACAAGTATAGCAAAAAATGTCAATTTTTCCTATCGACTCGTAGTCGACACAGCTATACTCCAAAAGAAAGGAATTGCCATGGATACTCCACACAACGATAAACAGCGCAAAAGCTTATTTCCCTATAAGCTTGCTCAAACGCTTGTCGGATTGATTGCCGTATGTTTTCTTATTTTCTGTATTCGCTCACCCTCAACTTCCAGTCCCTCTCCCTTTCAGACGACATCCTCCGAGAAAGAAACCGCTTTGAAATGGATTTTCATAACACCTTATGGCGAGACGGATTCCTCCTATGCTAACCTGTTTCTCTCCCAAGAGGATTGCACCGAATTGGCCGGAACACCTGTGGAACTCTCCTTTTGCACCATTGAAAAATATTTGAACATGACAGCATCGGGAATCTCTGCAGATGTGGTCACCTGTTGGTACACCGATTCCAACTTTAAACGATTGGAAACAACCGGAACTACCTGGGCTCTGCAGGACTTGCTGGACAAGGAAATTCCCGGCTTTACCCTGCCCGAAAACTTCATCCGGTGGTGCGGAAATTTTCAGGGAGATGTTTACGCCTATCCGCATACCGAAACCATTCTCTCTGAGGATACCTCTACCAAGTCTGCCGCCGCTATGATTGGTCGCAAGGACATTCTGGAAAAAATCCACTGGGATAGTCAGCAACCCCTGTCCAAAGCGTATTGCTTGGAACAGCTAAAAGCCGTTCGGAAAGCCTATCCGGAGTTGATTCCCTGCTACGTGGAGCTTCCCAGTCTTCAACAGATGTTTGGCGTCACCGCCGATACCGGCACTGCGTGGGAGGATCCTTTTTTTCACCCCGGTACTTTGGAGTCACTGGAGTTTATGAACACCCTGTTCCGTGAGCGACTGCTTTCCCGCGATGTATTCACCCTCAGTCAAGAGTCCCTGCTCAGACAGCTGCAAAACGGCGAGATCTTTTTGGCGGCTTCCCCCTCGCTGGGTAAGCTGCTCTCCCTGCTCCCGGAAAACCACCCAATTTGGGAACAATATGAAATCCTCTCGCCCATCCTCTCGGATTCCGGACGGGAACCGGCACTCAGCAACAATTTCGAGGAACAATACGTCTCCACCCTGTTTGTTAAAAGCAGCACACAAAGCCAATTCCAAGCCAGACTGTTGGCAGCATTTTATCTGCAAAACATGGAGCCTTCTCCCGAACAGAAGAACGCTTTGGAGCGCTCCGGGCTTGGAGATTTGCTCAAGAATGCAGAACCGATGAAATCTATCGGCATTGACAGCCAGTACACTGTTCCGATCATTCACTACGAAATCCTGTTTTCCCTCTACTCCAACACACGTCTGGCTACAGCAGACGAACGAAAACAGAAATTTCTGGAAAATCAGATCGTGAATTTGGTGGAGGATTGTTCTGCCGATGAAATCGCGCCGACCTACGCTCGTTTGGTCAGTGAGTTGCAAAGAGGAGACTATAAGTTGCTGGACACCTGGAAAAAGCAGCAGTACCAAAAAGCGATATCCATTTTGCAGGAGTGAGCCTGATTTTTCGAATTCTCTTGCCGGGAAATGATTTTTCAGATAAAAAGTGCGCCTTCCAACGGCTGATGCTGATGAAAGGCGCGCTTTCGTTATCCCTGCTTCCCGCGCAAGAACCTTGGCCTTTTCACATTGGTTCTTTAGTTAAGAGATATTAAGAGAGAAACACATCTGCTTTTTAGGAGATGCTCTTCTGGTCGTGAAGCCCCTGAACACTATGTTCCATCTCTCCCTTAACGGGCATAATGGGTGCGGGATTTCCAAAGGTGGTATTGGGGAAACGGATGGGCGCTGCCCACTTCACCGCATTGATAATCACCTTTTGAATTTCCGGCTGATGATAGATGGGGAACACCTCATGGCCCGGACGGAAGTAGAAAATCTTTCCTTTTCCGCGATGCCAGCAGCAACCGCTGCGGAACACTTCTCCGCCTTCGAACCAGCTGATAAACACCTGCTCATCCGGCTGGGGAATATCAAAGCGCTCACCGTACATCTCCTCGTGCGGAATTATAATTTTCTCGTCCAGACCGTCTACAATGGGATGGCTGGGATCTACAACCCAAAGGATTTCCTTCTCGCCGTCCTCGCGCCACTTCAATTTCCAGGAATCCGTTCCGCACAGCTTCCGGAAGATTTTAGAGGCATGACCGGAATGAAGGACGATAAGGCCCATTCCTTCCAGAACACGATTGTAAACGCGATCCACAATCTCATCCGACACTTCCTGATGAGCCATGTGGCCCCACCAAATCAACACATCCGTATTGTCTACAACCTCCTGAGTCAGTCCGTGTTCCGGCTCTCGCAGCGTGGCGGTTTTCACATCCATACCGGCTTCCTTCAGAAAGTCTGCGATGCAGCCGTGAATTCCCTTGGGGTACACCTCAGCCACTTCCGGGAATTGAACCTCATGGAGATATTCGTTCCAAACAGTTACTCGAATTGCCATTTTAAAAAAACTCCTCTCATATCATGAATTAATCACAGGGTAGCCATTTTTCTTCTTCCGCGGAGCGGATAATTACGTCCAATGCATGCTGAATGCGGCAGCCGTCTTGAATGGTGGCAGCCATGCCATCGCTGCACCCGTTGAGAATATCTGCAAAGGACTGCATCTGATCGCACTGGAAACGCTGGGGAATGGGAAGCTTTGTGTAGATTCCGGACCTGTCATAGGGGTAGCCAAAGCAGACCTCTAATTCATCTACACCGGGAGTAACATCCAAGCTGTACACCAAGCCGCCCTTGCTCCCGTATATTTCCATACGCTGGTAATTTCCTCTGCCATAGGCAAATCGGGTGACAGAGAAATTTGCCGAGGTCTTTCCATCCATCTCCATCAAGTAATGGCAGAAGTCATCTACATCTACCGGACCGTATCCTTCGCCCTCTTCCAGACGGCGCTGGGTCACATAAGTATCCGTATGTCCCACAGCCTTCCGGTAATTTTTACCGGTGACAAAACTTACCAAATCCAGAGCGTGACAACCCAAATCGCCCAGTGCGCCGGTTCCGGTCAGCTTTTTTTGGTATCTCCAAGAACGGGGCAAATCATAGGAAGGACCGCCGCCGCCCTGCAGATACTGCATGTAAACGTGATAAATGTCACCTAACATTCCCTTCTCCACCAATTCCTTGGCGTAGCGGGCAGCAGCCTTAAAGCGGTAGGAAAAGCACACCATATTGGGAATCCCTTTTTCCTGTGCGGCTTTGGCCAAAATGTCGGCCTCCTCCGCTGTTAAGGTGACAGGTTTCTCCAAGCAAAACGGTTTTCCGGCTTCAATAGCTGCCTTGGCCACTTCGAAGTGGGCGTTGTTGGAAGTGGAAATGTCAATCACATCCACATCCGGGCAGGCAATCAAATCGTGATAATCCGCAAAGCAGTGATCTTCTCGAATACCGTATGTATTTCTGGCGTACTCCATGCGCTCAGGCTTTAGATCGCACACGGCCACAAGTTCCAGATCCGGGCTTTTGTGAATTCCGGGAAGGTGAACGCCTCGAGAAATTCCTCCAATGCCTACACTTCCCACGCGAAATACTTTTTTCTCCATGAAACTCCTCCAACACTATCTGTTGTTCTCCATATTTGATTTCTTGAATTTTCGATGAAAGCAAGGCAAGACCTGAAGGCCGGAACAGCCTTCAGGTCCTGCTCGAAAGCTTTCCTAAAATCTCAACAAATCAATAATTGTCCATTAGCCCGCGTTATTGTAAACATCCAGAGCTTCCTGATAAATCTCCATTAAACGCTCCAGGCCCATTTGGTTCAACTGATCCACATAGGCATCCCACTGCTCGTCGATGCCGCCGTTGACAATCCAGCTGGCCCAGGTCTCGTTAACATACTTGTAAATGTCCACCGTCAGAGAAGAAATCTCTTC
>OLAI01000451.1_pt1 | contig 8808 bp, 10 predicted proteins | sample 1607841 | NCBI WGS metagenome assembly OLAI01 (sample SAMN02674697, study PRJEB24791) | human gut metagenome, SKBSTL033 | isolation source: stool | host: Homo sapiens | place: USA
ACACCGAGGAGGCGCCCATCGCCTTCAATCCCTTCTATGTCGAGGACGGAGTGTACGACGTGGAGAAGCGCGAGTCGCTCAAGACGCTGCTGCTGACCCTTTGGAAACGCGAATCCGAGGAGCCGACGCGCTCGGAGGAGGTGGCGCTCTCGAACGCCGTGAACCTCTACCTCTCGAAGCTCCGCGCCGACCGCTCCATCGTCCCCTCGTTCGATACCTTTTACGAGTTCGTCGAAACCGACTACCGGCGGCTTCTGGAGCAGAAGCGCGTGCGCGAGAAGGATTTCGACCTCGAAAATTTCCTGAACGTGCTGGAACCTTACTATAAGGGCGGCGAATACGACTACCTGCTGAACTCCGACAAACAGCTTGATTTGCTGGACAAGCGTTTCATCGTCTTCGAGCTGGACAACATCTCCTCGAACCGGACGCTGCTGCCGGTGGTGACGCTCATCATCATGGAGACCTTCATTTCGAAGATGCGGCGGCTGAAAGGCGTCCGCAAGATGATTCTCATCGAGGAGTGCTGGAAGGCCCTCACCTCGGCCAATATGAGTGCATATATTAGGTATTTGTTTAAAACCGTTCGCAAGTATTTCGGCGAGGCGGTCGTGGTGACGCAGGAGGTGGACGACATCATCTCGTCGCCCATCGTCAAGGAGTCGATCATCAACAACGCCGACTGCAAGATTCTACTCGACCAGCGCAAGTACCGCAACAAGTTCGACCAGATACAGACCTTGCTGGGACTGACGGACAAGGAGCGTGCGCAGGTTCTGTCGATCAATCTCTCGAACGACCCCGCACGCCGCTACAAGGAGGTCTTTATCAGCCTCGGCGGGGTGCAGTCCGCCGTCTATGCTACGGAGGTCTCGGACGAGGAATATTTAGCGTTTACGACGGAACAGACGGAGAAGATGGAGGTATACGCTCTGGCCGAGAAGCTGGACGGCGACATCGAGGCGGCGATCCGGCAGCTGGCCGAACGCCGCCGCAGGGAGCGGGAGGCGTAGGACCATGCGGCGATATGCCTTCGGGATTGTCGGCACGGCCCTCGCCCTCGTTGTCCTGCCATGCCTGCTGCTCCTGACTGTGGATATGGAGGAACGACGCATCGCACCCCTCGCAGGCCGCTGGGCCTCGGTGCTGCACCCCGGCGCCACGGCCGACATACGTCGCGGGCCGGAGTGCTACATCCTCACGCTGCGACGCCCCGGCGAGGGCTTCCGCCATGGCCGGACTTTCCGCCTGCGCTACCGGCGCGGCATCTACTACCTCGATGCGGGGCGCCGCGTGGAGCTCTACGCCCCGACGACGAATCGGCTGCTGCTCCTGCCGGGCGGCAGCTATCGAAGAATTACGAACCTTAAAAAACACGACTCATGATGGAAAAAATGAATCCCGTCGTCACGGCTCTGCGCGACGACATACGCCGCCGTCAGCAGGTGGTGCAACACATCGCCTCGCTCGAAGAACAGCTCGACAGCGACCGCATCTGCGGGGCCTGGCTCGCAGCACAAGGAACGCTCACGGCCTCCCTGCGCCGCATCGGTACGGCAACCTACCGGATGCTCGTCTATGACCACACGCTCTGCTACCGACGGCTGGTGCAGGATGCGGTCGTCACGCTGCGACGCCACCGTCTGCTCTTCGGTGAGGAGGAGGACTGCGGAGCCAACCGCGTGGAGTACGACCCTGCGACCGACCGGCTCACGCTGGGATGCTACGGCCTGTTCCTGCCCGACGACGCTACGCATCCCGCCGCCGAAGAGTTCGAAACACCCGTCGAATAGCTATGGAAAGACGTCTGGCACTTCTTCTGGTGTGGCTGCTCCTCGGCGCAGGGGCAGCCCGCGCCCAATGGGTCGTCTCCGACCCCTCGAACCTCGCACAGGGTATCGTCAACTCCACCAATGAAATGGTACACACCTCCTCGACGGCGCAAAGCATGTTGCAGAACTTCCAGCAGACGGTGAAAATATACGAGCAAAACAAAAAGTACTACGACGCGCTGCGCAAGGTCAACAAACTCGTGCGCGACGCCCGCAAGGTTCAGCGCTGTATGCTGCTCGTGGGCGAGATTTCGGACATCTACGTCAACGGCTACCGCCGCATCGTCACCGACACGAACTTCTCGGTCGAGGAGCTGGCGGCCATCGCCATAGGGTACAAACGCATCATCGAGGAAGCGGCCGGAGAGCTGAAGGACCTCGGCGAGATCATCAACCCCACGGATATGAGTCTCACGGACAAGGATCGTATCGACGTGGTGGAGCGCGTCTATGGCACGCTCATGCGCCACCGGCGCCTCGCAGGTTACTTCACGCGCCGCTGCATCAGCGTTTCGCTGCTGCGCGCACGCACACACCGCGATATGGAGCGCGTGGTGGCGCTCTACGGCACGGACGAACAACGCTACTGGTGATGGTTCACATGCTGCTATCGATGGACAACATGCACGGCATCCTCCGTCAGCTCTATACCGATATGATGACGCTCTGCGAGGGTATGACCTCCGTAGCTTCGGGCATCGCAGGTCTCGGAGCGCTGCTCTACATCTCCTACCGTGTGTGGCAATCGCTGGCACGCGGCGAGGCCATAGATCTCTTTCCGCTGCTGCGGCCCTTCGCACTGGGGATCTGCATCATGTTCTTCCCCACACTCGTACTGGGATCGCTCAACGGAATCCTTTCGCCCGTGGTGCAGGCCACGCACTCGCTTATGGTCGGCCAGACCTTCAATATAGAACGCTACATGGAGCAGCGCGAAGCGCTCGAACGCGAGGAGCGCGAGCGGCTGCCTGCGGATTCCTACTACGCGGAGGATCCCGAAATGGAGCGCGAGCTCGACGCCCTGGGGCTGGACGAGCAGACGCGCAGCACCCTCGACAAGATGGACGAAGAACGTTCCTCGTGGTCGTTCAAGGGCTGGCTGATGAAAGGATTAGCCTACATACTGGAGTTGGCCTTCGCCGCCGCAGCGGTCGTCATCGACGCACTGAGGACCTTCTATCTGGTCGTGCTCTCCATCCTCGGACCTCTGGCATTCGCCATCGCAGTCTTCGACGGATTCCAGAGCTCGCTTACCAACTGGCTCTCCAAGTACGTCTCGATCTACCTGTGGCTGCCGATCTCGGATCTCTTCTCGGCCATCATCGCTCGTCTGCAAATACTCGCGCTCCAGCAGGAGACGACGAGCGGCACGGCCGTCACGCTGATCTTCATGGTCATCGGCATCTGCGGCTACATGTGCATCCCCTCGATCTCTACGTGGATCGTGCAGACCGGAGGCATATCGAGCTTCAACCATACCGTAGCCCGCACCACGACACTGGCGGCCGGCTTAATGGGCATGGCCGCAGGAAAAGGATACGCCGGCGGCAAGGCCGCGTGGCACGGCGTCAGGTGGGTTGCCGGAAAACTCCGGGGAACACGTCATTAACCGCTTTACATTCGCTGTATGGAATTCAAAAGTCTTAAAAATATCGAAAGCAACTTCCGGCTCATACGCATCTGCTGCGCCCTCTTCGCCGGATTGTGCACTGCTGTGGCCGTAGCCTCTGTAGGCTTCTCCTATGCCTTCGCCGAGCGGCAGCGGCAGAAGATCTACGTCCTCGACGGCGGACGGTCGCTCATGGTCGCACTCTCGCAGGACCTCTCCCAAAACCGCCCCGTGGAGGCACGCGAGCACGTGCGGCGCTTCCACGAGCTCTTCTTCACCCTCTCGCCCGACAAGGCGGCCATCGAGTCCAACCTGAATCGTGCGCTGCTGATGGCCGACCGATCGGCCCTGTCGTACTATAAGGCCCTGAGCGAAAAGGGATTCTTCAACCGCCTGATCGCCGGCGGCATCTCGCAGACCGTACGCATCGACAGCATACGCTGCAACTTCGACAGCTATCCCTACCAGGTGACGACCTACGCCCGGCAACGCATCATGCGCGAGAGCACCATCACCGAGCGGTCGCTCGTAACGACCTGCCGCCTCATCAACGCCGTGCGCTCGGACAACAACCCCCAGGGGTTTCTGCTGGAGAATCTGAACGTCATCGAAAACAAGGACCTCGCAACTTATGACCGTTGACAGGCTGCGCGTACGAACACGTTATGCGAGGCGGTGGCTGCGCCGCCGACACGACCGTCTGGCGCCCCGCCAGCGGCAGTGCATCGCTCTTGCGGCGCTGCTGCTTTTCGCCGCTGCCGATATGTGGATGCTGCTGCGGGGCGTCTTATCCTGAATATCAAATTCCGATGAAGATGAAAGAACCAAAAGATGAAATCCGCTCCCGCAGGTGGCCGAAGGTCAACGTCCTGCTCGTGGCTGCCGCGCTGCTCGTACCCTTCACGCTGTTCATGTGGCGGATATTCGGCACGAAGGAGACACCGCAGCAGGAAGGGGCTGCGGGGATCAACTTCTCCGTGCCGGAGGGCCGCGAGCAACAGATCGAAAGCTCCAAGCAAAAGGTCGTGGCGAAGGTCCGGACCGAGGCGTTGCAGGCCCAGCGGCTGCTCACGCTCGGCGAGGAGTCCTTCTCGCTGCTGGACGACCGCACGGAGCAACCTCCGTCCCGGCAGAACCCCATGCAGGAGGCAGATGAGGCCAACCGCGCCCTGCAACGGCAGCTCGCACAAACCTATGCACCCCGCACCTCCGAGCGGGAAGTCGAGCATCTGCGGCGTCAGGTCGAGGAACTCTCCGCACGGCTCGATGCGTCGCCGCCGGCAGCTTCCGCAGATCCGCTGGAGCTGGCCGAGCGACAATATCAACTGGCTCAGAAGTACCTCGGCGGCGGAACACCGCACATCGACACCGTACCGGCCGAACGGGGACGGCTCTGCGTGCTGCGCCCCGTGCCGGACCGGGCACTGACGGCTTCGACGCTCGGCGCAGCGGCAGATTCCGCACAGGAGCGCAACACGGGGTTCCTGACTGCCGAAGGCGAAAAGATCCCGGAGCATAACACGGCCGTCTGCGCGTGCATAGCGCAGACACAGACCGTGCGCTCGGGAGAGATGGTCCGCCTGCGGCTGCTCGAAGAGGCCGCAGTCGACGGCGTACGGCTGCCGCGCGGCACCTCCCTCTACGGCGAAGCATCGCTCGACGGCGTGCGTCTGCGGATCGTCGTGCGCAGCATCCGATACCAGGGGCGGATCTTTCCCCTCGAAGCCGCAGCTTACGATCTGGACGGGCAGCCGGGGCTCAACATCCCCGACTCGCGCGAGCGTCGAGCCGTGAAGGAGGCCCTCGCCGACATCGGGCAGCAGACCGGCACGAGCATCGACATCAGCCGCAACGCCGGGCAGCAGGTGCTCGCAGACATCTCCCGCACGGCCCTGCGAGCTACGACGCGGTATGCGGCCGAGAAGCTCAAAGAGGTCAAGATCACACTTAAAGCCGACCACAGGATCTATTTACTGTCGAAAGAATAAAACCGTCATGAACCGATTATCCAGTCTTTTCCTTACGATCGCAGCGCTGCTTGCGGCCCTCGCCGCAGATGCGCAGCACGTCGATGTAGTACCCCGCCGTATCGAAGTGGGGTTCAACAAGACCGTACACATCCTCTTTCCGTCGCCCGTGACCTATATCGACATCGGGTCGATGGACATCATCGCCGGGAAGGCAGCAGGAGCCGAGAACGTCGTGCGCGTGAAGGCCGCCATCCGAGACTTTCCGAAAGAAACGAACCTCACGGTCATCACCGAGGACGGAGGCTACTACTCCTTCGATGCACGCTATGCCGAGAACCCGCAGGTCGCAACGCATGAGATAGGCGCTGCGACGTCCGCGTCCCCGGCCGTGCAGACGCCGCCCGCAGAAGGTCGCGTGCTGCTCGAAGCCACCGGACGCGAACGTCCCGCCGTAGTCAAGAAGACGCTCAACGACATCTACCGGCTCAACCGAACCGAGATGCGGCTGCGGAAAAAACATTACGGCATCGAAACGGAGGTGCAGGGTATCTACGTCCGCAACGACGTGATATACATCCATCTGTCGCTATACAACAACTCCAACATCTCCTTCGAAGTCGAGGACCTGCATTTTCGGATCGAGGACCGCAAGGTCGCAAAGCGAACGGCACAGCAGATAACGCCACTCGAACTGCTGCGCGTATGCAACGACCTGCGTATCGTACGTGCCCGTCAGCGCCAGAGAACCGTCTTCGCACTGCCCAAGTTCACCATGCCCGACGACAAGATCCTCGTACTCGAAATCGTCGAACGAAACGGAGCACGCCATCAGCGTATCGAGATTCGCAACAAGCAGATCAGGCTGGCACGGACCCTTTGATCCGCAGCGGATCGCTCCGTCGGGCACAATAATTTCGGCCGGAGAGTTGTTATATTACTAAATATTGGTAACTTTGTAGCTGAACAAGAGAAGGAACTATGAGAACGACATCCGTAGCACTCGGAGACTATTTCGAGAGCTTCATCAAAGCCAAGATCGCCCAGGGGCGTTATAACAATGCCAGCGAGGTCATACGCGCCGGGCTGCGGCTGCTCGAAGAGAACGAGAGCCGCACGCTCGACCTGCAAAATGCCGTCGCCGAAGGATTCGACAGCGGCATCGCGGAAGGTTTCGATCCCGAGCGGCATTTGCAGCATTTGAAAGCCCGACGTGCAGATGACTGAACTTCGTTTTACCCGCAAGGCCGTCGAGGACCTCTCGGACATCTGGCGTTACACGGTAGAGCGGTGGTCGGAAGAGCAGGCAGACCGCTATTACGGATTGCTTGTGGCGACCTGTCGAAAGATCGCCGCAAGCACCGTCCCGATCGGACGCCGTTACGAACAGATCGCCGAGGGGTTGTATGGATTCAGAGTCGGACGGCACATCCTCTTTTACCGCATCGAATCCGACCGGATCATTCTAATCGTCAGAATCCTCCACGAACGGATGGACCTCGGAAACCGTTTCGCAGAGTAACGACCGCACAACATCGTCGCCGCAGGAGTCGAGTCCCCTGCGGCGACGATTGTTTCATACCGAAGCGACTATTTTTTAAGACACTCGACGAACGCCTTCGAAGGCTTGAACGCCGGGACGGTATGCGCCGGCACGAGGACGGTCGTGTTGCGCGAGATGTCGCGGGCCTTCTTCGCGGCTCGCTCACGGCGCACGAAACTGCCGAAGCCCCGGAAATAGACATTCTGTCCGCCTATCTGGGCTGCACGAATCCGCTCCAACAATGCCTCGACGACACCTGCGACCATTTTACTCTCCAGACCCGTTTGTCCGGCAATTTGCTTGACGATCTCTGCTTTTGTCATAAGTGCTGCATATTGATGTTCGTTATATTTGCAAAAATAGCGATTTTCAGCAGCACCGGCAACTCTGTTTCGCCGTTTTTTCCCGGATGTATCTCGAATTCGACTCAAGAATAACCGGTCTCTTCCGAATGATCTTATGCAGAAACCTTCAGCCTGTCCGATGCAGCGCGGCCAAGCGTTGCAATACGGGGAGCTTTATCTCTTTTATGGCGGGCGGCTCGGACAAGAGACATGTTGTCGTTCACGAGGCGGACGATGCGGTCATGATACTCCGTATTCCTATTGCACGCCCCGCGTGACTGCACGACCTGCAACCGCGACAGCGAAACCTCCACCGTTTCCACCAGATCACGACCGACTGTGATTACAAGGTCGCTGCGCTTGCAACTGAACTTGTCGAACCACATCATAGCATCGGTCACAAATTTGCTCTTGGTATAGCCAACGGCCAACACCTGTTCCGGGTTGAAGTCTTGAATGTTGTAAATGTACTTAGCGTGTTTTACCCACTTGCCCCAGACACCCAGCAGACCGCCCGATGTCAAGTCTTGGACAACTTTTTTCACAAATAAATTTGAAAAAGCGCAAAAAAATAAGCCCCACAAGGCTTTCAATCGGTTTTGTGAACCAATTTGAGCCTTGTGGGGCTTATCTGCTCTATATAGTATTTGTCTTATACTGCCTGCAACGGCGTGTCATCCATTACTCTCTTGAACTGCTCTACGCTCATATTAGCATCCTCGGCAGCCTGCTCGATTGTAATGCGGCCTTTTCTCACCTGCTTCACAAGCATCCTGAGTTCGCCTCGTTCTTCGCTTTCGTTCATCATTTCCTCAACAGCTTTGCACACATCAATCACCTCCGCGCCCTCTGGAATATCCAGCGGTGTATTCGTAACTGCTTTAATAACCCTCGCCGCGTTTGCTTCTATCAGCATACGCGGATTATCCGTCAAAAATTCAGATAAGCGTTTCTTATCTTTGGAATACTTAATGTATCCAATGACTTCTCTCAGACTTGAAGAGAATCTTTCCAAATCCTCTGCGCTTAGCTTTGCAGGGTCAATCAGGTGAATCTGATAGTCCTGCACAAAGTTCAGAAGATTCTTATTTTTAACCGCCATCATCTCATGGAGTGACAACGGCCCATCCCATTCATTTGCGCCAAAGTGCAGCACCAGCGTGATAACAGGTGTAATCTTATCTTCTTTGTAGAATCCAGAAAGATACTCGCCACGGCTATGCCCTTTTGCATCTCCATCACTCGCACGATGCTTGGCTGCAATATCAGCCACCTGTTTTCCGTACTGGAGAGCATCATAGATGATGTTGCGGACAGGCATTGCATAATGAATGTCAGTCTGATTTTCGATTCCCAGTAAAATGTACGCAGCCTCATCATCCTGTTTAATGATTGCTGATTTCAGCACATCACGGTATTTTTGAACTGCTTCTTCCGGCTGTTTTCCATCTTCATCCTGCGATCCAAACGGTAATGCAATCTCCGTAGTATCCAGTTCTTGCAGTTGTTTAGG
>OLAI01000456.1_pt1:5000-8713 | contig 8713 bp, 5 predicted proteins | sample 1607841 | NCBI WGS metagenome assembly OLAI01 (sample SAMN02674697, study PRJEB24791) | human gut metagenome, SKBSTL033 | isolation source: stool | host: Homo sapiens | place: USA
ACGGCGGCCGTAACTATAACGGTCCTAAGGTAGCGAAATTCCTTGTCGGGCAAGTTCCGACCTGCACGAATGGCATAACGATGGCCACACTGTCTCCTCCTGAGACTCAGTGAAGTTGAAGTGTTTGTGATGATGCAATCTCCCCGCGGCTAGACGGAAAGACCCCATGAACCTTTACTGTAGCTTTGCATTGGACTTTGAACCGATCTGTGTAGGATAGGCGGGAGCCTGTGAAACCACAACGCCAGTTGTGGCGGAGGCGTCCTTGAAATACCGCCCTGATTTGTTTGAGGTTCTAACCTGGGACAGTTATCCTGTCCGGGGACCGTGCATGGTAGGCAGTTTGACTGGGGCGGTCTCCTCCTAAAGGGTAACGGAGGAGTGCGAAGGTACGCTAGGTACGGTCGGAAATCGTGCTGATAGTGCAATGGCAAAAGCGTGCTTGACTGCGAGACCCACAAGTCGAGCAGATACGAAAGTAGGTCATAGTGATCCGGTGGCTCTGTATGGAAGGGCCATCGCTCAACGGATAAAAGGTACTCTGGGGATAACAGGCTGATACCGCCCAAGAGTTCATATCGACGGCGGTGTTTGGCACCTCGATGTCGGCTCATCTCATCCTGGGGCTGTAGCCGGTCCCAAGGGTATGGCTGTTCGCCATTTAAAGAGGTACGTGAGCTGGGTTTAAAACGTCGTGAGACAGTTTTGTCCCTATCTGCCGTGGGCGCTGGAAGATTGACGGGGGCTGCTCCTAGTACGAGAGGACCGGAGTGGACTCACCTCTGGTGTACCGGTTGTCACGCCAGTGGCATCGCCGGGTAGCTATGTGGGGAAGAGATAACCGCTGAAAGCATCTAAGCGGGAAACTTGCCTGAAGATAAGTCTTCCTGGAGGCTAGACCTCCCTAAAGAGTCGTTCGAGACCAGGACGTTGATAGGATGGGTGTGTAAGTGCTGTGAGGCACTCAGCTAACCATTACTAATTGCTCGTGAAGCTTGATCCTATAACCGTGAAGCTTTTTTGACTGAATGTCGTCAAGAGAATTTCTGAGTCAATGAATCACAGCTCAGCTTTGTTTCTGACCAAGTGAAGAATTCGCTGCTCGCGCAGCAAAGCCTTTGCCTGATGACCATAGAGAGGTGGTCCCACTCCTTCCCATTCCGAACAGGACAGTGAAACACCTTATCGCCGATGATAGTTGGTTGTATTTCCAGTGAAAGTAGGACATCGTCAGGCTCACCATTCCAAGAACCCCGGTTTCGAAAGAGATCGGGGTTTTTGCTTTATCAGCCTGAAAAGTCCGCGCAGCCGCCATCCGCCGAACCGTGTATGCACGGGGAGGCCCAGGTTCTCCTCCCGGCCTCCCGAGGACTTTTCCCTCGACCGCACTCCCCGGGTTCCGAGCGGCCATTCGAGTCCCACCTCGCGCTGTCATGATGGCTGCGGACGCTTTCCCGGCGTACGCGTACGGAACTGAAAGCCTGCGCTTGTGCGCGCTTCCTGAGGATCGCCTGCATCAACTGCAGCGGCTGCCCGTTCCTGCGCCCGTGCCGCCCGCTGCGGCATCCGTTCCGTTTTCAGCCAAATCCGCCAGGAATCCTCGCCTCTGTGAGGCGGGGAGGAATGGCGGAAAAGACAGCAAAATGCGAGGCATACGCCAAAATAGGAAGCCTCATATAATCAAATAGCCATTGCTGTCCAAATTGAATTTGTGCATACGGGCAACATCGGCTCAAAATGCCTGCAATTTGATGTTCAGCCCCTTGTTTTTGAAAACAAGCCCTTGTTAGCCAGAAAAGAGCTCCAACTGGCAGTTGCCGGCACCCCACCCAGGAGCTTGACGAGGGCGTTCTGAAGGAAGATCCGGTCTGTCAATCCATGCCAACAGATCCTTAAATGTGAACAGGTTCAAACGAAGGTACTTGAAAAGCCTGGAGTACCCCCAGTCGAACTTGGAACGCAAGCGGAGTAACTCCGTCAGCAGCGTTACGATCGCAGCTGTCCAAATCTGACTCATTACCGCATTCTCGTTTGTGCCTATGAAGGTTTTGATCTTCAAGTTCTGCTTGATCTTCTTGAAGAAGAGCTCGATTTTCCAACGATCTCGATAAAGCTGAGCAACTTCAGAGGCTTTCAGGGTCAAATCGTTCGTCAGGAAGTTGAACCATCGATCTGTGGCTTCGTCATGCCACTGGACAAGGTGGAACTCACGTTCGCCGCAAGCGGCCTTGCCCGCTTCCGAGGAAAAACGAAACTTGTAGAGGCCCCAGTTGCCTTCCTTATCGACTTCCACGGCTTCCAGAGGAGACGTCTTGGCATTCTCCTTTAACCGCGTAACAAACGTCGTCTCGCGATTGCACAGATATCCGAATAGCTCATAATCGTTGTAGCCTCGATCCATAACGACAACGGATAACGGCGGCAAGCGGTCGACTATCTGACGCGTCGCCTTGGAATCATGAACGCGCGCATGCGTCATATCCATGACGCAAGGAAGTTCGGTCGTCAAGTCCAGAGCCGTGTGAAGCTTGATGCCGCCCTTGGTGCTGGTGTATTTGGCCCATGGGAAGAGCGACATGCAGAGTGTTATTGTTGTCGAGTCAATGGCGTAGGTCGGCTTCTGGTAGCGATCTGCAAACACAAGTTGAAATTCGCTCGAATATTTTTTCAGCATCGCTTCGTAATATTGCTCGAAGATTCGATAATCGCGCTGGCTGTTAGCGTAGGCCAACGAAGTGCGCTTCATGGGCTGAGCGCCTCCGGCGTGCTGAAGAGCCCCCAGAGCGGAATATAAGCCATCTTCGATTTCGCGCAAGGAATCGCAGCCGCTTATGTGGCAGAATATAAGGGCGACGAGCTGATCCCAGATCGTGAATTTAGTTGCGTTGCCGGGCTTGAAGTATTTCCCGGCAATCTCCTCGAGCAATTGTCTCGGCAGGAGCTTGATCATCTGGGCAAAAACAGTTGTTGTAGCTTTCATGGCGGGGTGTGTTTTTGGGATAGGTGTGCAAACTTGATCCTACACGCCCCGCCGCCATTTTGGATGGAACGATTCTCACGTTCGCACCACTTCAGCTCCTTTCTCCCCGTTATTTTTCACACCGTTCCAAATTGCGCCCAGAGGAGACCGCGGCCTCTCAGTACCACCGTTTCCATACCACATTTCAATTTGGACAGTAGTGGGCGAAGACGTTAATAAGTTCGACATGCGCTCCGGCCAGAACTCCTCCACCCGCTTCGGCGTGAAGGGTGAAGAAGACCTCGGCAACGGCCTCAAGGTCGGCTTCTCGCTCGAAAACGGCTTCAACTCCGATGACGGTCAGCTCGCCACTGAAGGCCGCCTTTTCGACCGTGAAGCTCTGCTCTATGTCGCTGGTGACTTCGGCGAACTCGGCATGGGCCGTCAGGGCGAACTTGCTTCCGGCAACGGCCGCTACGGTCTCTTCGGCGGCAAGGTCTCCCCGTTCTCCACGGGCTGGTCCGACATCGCCGGTCACAAGTATGTGATGGGCGCCGGCTTCGGTCGCATGGACAACTCCGTCACCTACAAGACCCCGACGTTTGCCGGCTTCAACGTTCTCGCTCAGTACTCCTTCAAGAAGGACAACGAGAGCGAGGAATACAAGGACAACCGCGAAGGCTCCTCCGCGGTTGACCGTCAGTACGCTCTGGGCGCCTCCTTCACGGCCGGCGACCTCTACCTCACCGGCATC
>OLAI01000461.1_pt1 | contig 8561 bp, 8 predicted proteins | sample 1607841 | NCBI WGS metagenome assembly OLAI01 (sample SAMN02674697, study PRJEB24791) | human gut metagenome, SKBSTL033 | isolation source: stool | host: Homo sapiens | place: USA
GATGCCGCGGCTGGAGTTGACCACGCCGCCGTTGCCCTTGCTCAGATACTGGGCGATGTCCTCGGCCTTGCCGCCCTGTGCGCCGTAGCCGGGGATGAGGAAGAAGCTGTCCTGATACTTTGCACGGATCTCGGTAGCCTCCTCGATGTGAGTGCCGCCGATGACCAGACCGATGGAAGAGTAGCCGTGCTCACCCATGTAGTCCTTGCCGAGGGCGTTCAGCTTGTCGCCCACGAGGTCGTAGACGTGGCGGCCATCGGCCAGCTTCTCATACTCGAAATCCTTTGCGCCGCCGTTGGAGGTGCGGCAGAGGACGAACATCCCCTTGCCCTGCTTCTCTGCGTAGGGCAGATAGGGGCTGATGGAGTCCAGACCCATGTAGGGAGCCAGCGTGACAAAGTCGGCCTCAAAGTCGCCGGTGAAGTGGCCCATGGCGTACATCTCAGCGGTCTTGGCGATGTCGCCGCGCTTGATGTCGGCGATGACCGGCACACCGGCCTCGCGCACGGCCTTCAGGGTGTCGGCGTAGGCCTTCATGCCCTCAAGACCCAGAGACTCGTAGTAAGCGATCTGCACCTTGTAGCAGCCTGCCACGGCCTTGGTGGCGTCGATGAGCTTCCTGTTGAAGCGCACGATGTTTTCGCCGCGGGACAGGGTGCTGTCCACGAAATCCTCGGGTAGGTAGCTGAAATCGGTATCCAGACCTACGCACACCGGGCCGCGGGCTTCCACTGCTTCGTAAAGCTTATCCATGTTGGTCATTGTGGGTTCCTCCTGTTTGCTCTCTTATCGATTCTTATCTTATATAGTATTGTTTTTTCAATCCTCTGCCTGATAGGTCAGCTTGCCGCCCTTGATGGTGGCGCACACCTTGCCGTACAGCTCAGCGCCGTCGAACGGGGTGTTGTGAGATTTGGAGTGCAGCTTGTCCTTGTCCACGGTGTAGGGGGTATCCAGATCTACCAGCACCATGTCGGCATCGTAGCCCGGCTCCAGCTGGCCCTTGGCAAGGCCCAGAATTTCTGCCGGGCGGGTGCTCATCAGGTGCACCAGCACTTCCAGCGGCAGGCCTTCCTGCTTGCAGAGCTTGGTGTAGCAGACGCCGAAAGCGGTCTCACTGCCCACCATACCGGCCATGCCCTTGAGCTTGTCTTCCTCGGAGTGGGGGGCGTGGTCGGTGGCGATGGCGTCCACCACACCGCTGCGGATGGCGTCGATGAGGGCCTGCACATCGTCGGCGGTGCGGATGGGCGGGTTCACACGGTAATCGCAGGTATCATTGGTGAACCACAGGTGGTGCGGGGTCACCTCGCAGGTGACGGGTGCCCCCCGCAGCTTTGCCATCTGGATGGCATCCAGCGCACCGCGGGTGGACACGTGGCACATGTGCAGCTTGGTCTGGTAGTATTCGCTCAGCCAGCAGTTGCGCACCGTCTCGATGTCCTCAGCCAGACGGTAGTCCCACGGGCTGATCTCCATATCCTCGGCGTGGCTCATCACGGTGATGTCCTTCTGGGTGCAGATAGCGAAAGCCTTTGCCATGGTGGCATTGTCCTGCACGCCGTGGCCATCCTCGGTGATGAACTTCACACCGGCAGGCAGGGTCTTGAGGTGGTCGATGCTCACACCGTCAAAGTTCTCGGTGATGGAGACGGTCTGGTTTACATCGCACAGGCCTACTTCGGCAGCCTTCTGCTCCACCATGAACGCCTGTGCCGCAGAAGAGCACACCGGCTTTGTGTTGGGCATCAGGTTCACGAAGGTGTAACCGCCGGCGGCTGCGGCGCGGCTGCCGGTCTCGATGTCCTCCTTGTACTCAAAGCCCGGGGTGCGCCAGTGGCAGTGCAGGTCCACAAAGGCGGGCAGCACGGTCAGCCCGCCGGCATCAATGACCGTTTCGTTCTCCCCGGCCAGTGCCTCCAGCTCCTGACCTACAGCAGCGATCCTGCCGTCCTTTACAAAAATCTCAAGCGGTCTTCCTTCGGTGTTTACAGCATTTACAAGCAGCATCGCAGTTCCCTCCTGATTTGCGTTTGTCTGGTTCGGCTTTCCGGCTTACGGGCAAAAAAAAACTTTTCCCCGCAAAGGGAAAAGCTCATTCCACAAAAAAAGGAAACAACGAACCCACGGCAAAACCGGATGCGAACTGCTTGTTCAGTTTGGTGCACATCGCGCTTTTCTGCATGGTGCTGTCTCCTTTTATAAGTCTGGAATCTTTTCATAATATTTTAGCATAGAAGCGCGAAATGTGTCAATGCTTCCGCATATATTTTGTTGCAAAAAGGTTTGCCGCTTCCCTCCCGGAATTTTAGCTACTCTACCCAAAAGCAGTTTTTCCCCGCCAGATTCAGGGTTAGCCATGTCAATTCCTAGCATATTGCTGTACATTCCCGTCCGGGTGTGCTATTATAATATGGTCAAAAGAGTCAGAGGCTGTTTTCATGGCAGAGGCGTGATTTTTATTCAGAGCAGCTTCATCGGAATCAGGAAAGAGAGGGTTTTCCCATGGGTTTGTTGGAGGACGCGCGGAACATCCAGCGCAAGGACCCCGCTGCACGCAACGTGCTGGAGGTCATTTTGCTGTATCCGGGCTTTCACATTCTGGTGTATCACCGCATTGCGCACTGGCTGTACCGGCATAAGCGCTTTTTCCTTGCCCGCTGGGTCAGCCAGCACGGACGCCGCCGCACCGGCATCGAGATCCACCCCGGTGCCACCATCGGCAGATGCCTGTTCATTGATCACGGCATGGGCATCGTGTTCGGTGAGACCTGTGAGATCGGGGACAACTGCACCATCTACCACGGTGTCACTCTGGGCGGCACCGGCAAGGACACCGGCAAGCGCCACCCCACTCTGGGCAACAACGTGCTGATCGGTGCAGGCACCAAGGTCCTTGGCCCGGTGTATATCGGGGACAACTCCCGCATCGGCGCAGGCAGCGTGGTGTTGCGCAATCTGCCCGCCAACTGCACCGCCGTGGGCGTGCCCGCCGAGGTGGTGCGCATCAACAACAAGGCCGTGAACCCGGCGGACGATCTGGACCAGCAGGATCTGCCGGATATCGTAGCCCAGCGCCTGACCGATCTGGACCGCCGCCTCGGCGCGCTGGAAAACGCTGCGCAGGGCGACACCCCGCCCACGGCAGCGCAGATCGCCGCACGACAGAAGTCGTAACGATTCAGAATGCCCTCCGCTTCCGCTCTGGGCATTATTCAAGGAATTTATATTTTTTAGAAGCAAGTCGGAAAATCCTGCGGGATTTTCCGACTTGCCTTTTCACTGGAGCGGGCACAATGAAGAAGTGGCCTGTTTCCCGGCTGTGCGGCTGTTTCCGCAGGAAACAAGCACAGACAGATCAAGTTTCCCTCTTGGACCCTTTCCGTGAAAATGCAACAGCGGACAGCCCGCAGGCTGTCCGCTGTTGCTCTATTATAAGATATTTTTCCGCTGAAGATGTCCAGAACGCAAGCGGAGGGCATTTTCAATAAACTCTTTTTCCGCAGCCTTCCCCGGCGCAGAGAGCTTTCACCTTCTGCACCGCAGCGGCCACCAGATCACTGATAGGCTGCTCCGGCACACCCACGATATAGTTTTCGCAGTGGTTCACCGGGATGAGCACCCGCGTCGCACGGCTCTGGCACACGGCTGTGGCCATGGCGGGGGTGATCTCGCCCAGCAGTGCATCCGCAATAACGATGCCGATGGGCCCCACGATGATATCCGCGCTGCGGCAGTTCACCACCACGGCGTTCTCGCCGGTGGCGGCACGCGGGGCACCGGCCTTGCGCATGGCGTTTGCCGCCAGACTGTTGGTGCCCACCGCAGTGAGCCGGGCCTCCGGACACTGCGTGCTCAGGGCTGCCACCAGCTGTTTGCCAAGGCCCCCGCCCTGCCCGTCGATGACGAGCACATTCATCGGCTGCATCAGAAGTCGATTTCCTCAAGGCGCAGCAGCGCGATGATATAGATCTTCACGGCTTCCAGCAGCTTGTCGATGGGTGCCGCTTCGTTTGCACCGTGCATCGGGCCGCCAAATTCCGGCAGCGGCAGGTCCACATGCTCGGGGCCAAAGCTGACCGCATAGGGGAAGTGGCGGGCATAGGTGCCGCCGCCCATGGTGAAGGGCTTGGCGTTCTCGCCGGTCACTTCGTTGTAGGTGTTGATGCAGGCCAGAATGGCAGGGCTGTCTGCTTCAATATAGAAGGGCTCGGCAGCGGTCACATCGCGCAGCTCAGCGCCGTCGCCCAGTGCGGCACGGATCTGCTCGGTCATCTTTTTGCCGTTGGTGCAGGTGGGGAAGCGGCTGTCCATGGTCTGGAAAATGCGGCCATCTTCCATGTAGATACGTCCGCCGATCACAGTCAGCGGGCCAAAGGGGCCGTCGGCGCAGTTGATGCCCAGACCCTCACCGGCAGTAGAAGCGTGCAGCTTGCGCACGGCCTCCAGATAGGCGCGCTCGGTCTCATTGCACAGGCCGTTGTCCAGCAGGTAGTTCACCACCAGACCAATGGCGTTCACGGTGCCCTGCGGCATGGCTGCGTGGCCGGACTTGCCCCAGCCGCGGATGCGCACGCCGTCGCCTTCCGGTTCCAGCGTGATGTTGGGGGCATTCTTCAGCTTGGAGATGTCGGTCTTGACCAGTGCACTTGCACGGTCGGGCACGGCGTTGTTTGCCACGCCGCCCTCGATCTCCACGATGACACCGTTGCACACCGGGCTGACGATCTTGGCACCGAACAGGCCCTTCTCGCCGTTGCACACCGGGAACTCGGCATCCGGGGTGAAGCAGAAAGCGGGAGCCGGGTAGTTCTTGAGGTAGTAGTCCACATCCTGCATGTGGGTCTCCTCATTGGTGCCTGCCAGTGCGCGGATGGGGTAGCGCAGCTCATAGCCCTGCTCCTTGAGGAACTTCAGGGCATACAGGGTAGCCACCATGGGGCCCTTATCGTCGGCAACGCCGCGGCCCAGCAGCCAGCCGTCCTGAATGCGCATGGTGAAGGGGTCGGCCGTCCAGCCGTTGCCCACGGGCACCACGTCCACATGGCAGATGGTCGCCAGATACTTTTCAGGGTCCTTGCCGGCCAGCTCTGCATAGCCGATGTAGTTTTCGCAGTTGCGGGTGGCAAAGCCCATGCCCGCAGCCAGCTCCAGCGTCTTGTCCAGCGCTGCACGGGGGCCTGCGCCGAAGGGTGCGCCCTCTTCCGGGGTGCCCTCTACGCTGTTGACTGCCACCAGAGCGGCGATATCCTTCAGCAGCTGTTCCTTGTTTTGCGCAATATATGCGTCGATTTTCTGATTCAGTGCCTGATCCATGATCTTATCGTTCCTTTCTGTCCGGCAGCTTTTCGCCGCCGGTTCCAAAACACTTTTTTATTTTAGCATACTCGGCGGCAAAATGCCATTGTCAATTGTTGTTCTTTGCCGGAACGCAGTCTTTTTTTCTCAGCCCACCGAGAACAGGGTGCTCAGCGCACCCAGCAGGCCCGCGCTGGCCAGACCCATGATGATGCCCGCCAGCAGCACGCCGCCCATGCAGGCCTTGACCACGTCCTTGAACTTCATATCCAGGATCGAGCCCGCCAGCGTCCCGGTCCACGCGCCGGTGCCCGGCAGCGGGATACCCACGAACAGCAGCAGCGCAACCACAAGGCCGCGGCCCGCCTTGGCTTCCAGTGCGCGTCCGCCTTTTTCGCCCTTGACGATGCAGAACTTGCAGATTGGCCCGATAAGGGGCTTGTGGTAGCCCCAGATCAGGAATTTGCGTGCAAACAGATAGATGAACGGCACCGGGATCATGTTGCCCACCACGCACACCAGATAGGTGGGCAGGATGGGCAGGCCCATGCCAAGCCCGATGGGGATGGCTCCGCGCAGTTCAATGAGCGGCACCATGGAAACAAAAAATACCAGCAGATAGCTTTTGAGCATAGAGTCTCCTTTTTCCTGCTCTTTCCGGGAGAGCAGGCATTTTTTTACAGGTTACAGGTCAATGTCCAGCTCCACCGGGCAGTGGTCTGAGCCGAAGATCTCGTTGTGGATCTCCGCCGCGCGGATCTTATCGGCAATGCGGCGGGACACGATGAAGTAATCGATGCGCCAGCCCGCATTCTTCTCGCGGGCGTGGAAGCGGTAGCTCCACCAGCTGTATTTCACCTCGTCCGGATGGATAGCGCGGAAGCTGTCGGTGAAGCCCGCCGCCAGCAGCTCGGTCATCTTGGCCCGCTCCTGGTCGGTAAAACCGGCGCTCATCCGGTTGGTCCTGGCGTTTTTAATATCAATTTCCTGATGGGCCACGTTCAGATCGCCGCAGAGGATGACCGGCTTTTTTGCGTCCAGCCCCAACAGGTAGGCCCGGAAATCGTCTTCCCACCGCATCCGGTAATCCAGCCGCTTGAGGCCGTCCTGGCTGTTGGGGGTGTAGCAGTTGACGAGGTAAAACTCCGGGTATTCCAGCGTCAGCACACGGCCCTCGTGGTCGTGCTCCTCGATGCCGATGCCGGTGGTCACGCTCAGCGGCGCGGTCTTGCACCAGCAGGCTGTGCCGGAGTAGCCCTTTTTCTCCGCCGAGTATGTATATTCCGTGTAGCCCTCGGGGGCGAAATCGGCCTGCCCGGGCTGCATCTTGGTCTCCTGCACCGAAAAGATATCGGCATCCAGAGCCGCAAAGCTCTCGGCAAAGCCATGGGTCAGGCAGGCGCGCAGGCCGTTGACGTTCCAGCTGATCAGTTTCATAGGTATACTCCTCTTTATGTTATGCCTGATATTTGGTTTTCCATACACCGCTGCGGAAGCGGAGCACAAAGCATGTCACGCGGCAAACCCAGTCAATGATCATTGCGATCCACACGCCCACAGCGCCCCAGCCCATGCGCACGCACAGCAGGTAGCTGAAGCCCAGCCGCCACACCGCCATGCTCAGGATGGACACGATCATGGTGAACTTCACATCGTTGGCTGCACGCAGGGCGTTGGGCAGCACGAAGGACAGGGTCCACAGCAGGATGGCAAAGCCTGCATGGATACGTACCAGCAGCTCAGAAAGCACCATCGTCTCACCGGACAGCGCGTAGATGCCGATGAGCTTGTGCAAAAACAGCAGAATGGCACCGTTGGAAAGACCCATTGCGATGTAAGACCACACCGTCAGTTTGCGGGTATAATAAACAGCCTGCTCGTCGTCCCGCGCACCGATGCAGCGGCCCACCACCGTGATCATAGCAAGGCTGAGGGCCTTGCCGGGGATCACGCCCATGCCGTCCAGATTGTTTGCCACCGCGTTTGCTGCGATCTGCACTGTGCCGAAGGTGGAGATCATGCTCACCACCAGAATGCGTCCAGCCTCAAACAGGCTGTTCTCAAAGGCGGACGGGATGCCGATGCCCAGGATGCGCCTTGCCATCTTGCCATCCAGCTTGATGGTCTTGGGCACGGTGAGGGCGTGGCCTTTCTGGTAGCAGCGGGCCAGAATGAGGGCCGCCGCCACCACGCGAGAAATGACGCTGGGCCAGGCAACACCGTCCACTCCCATTTTCAGGCCAAAGATGCAGACCGCGTTGCCCACGATGTTGATGATGTTCATGAGCACACTGATCTGCATGGAAATTTTGGAGTTGCCCATACTGCGGAAGAGGGCCGCGCCCGCATTGTACAGCGCCAAAAAGGGGTAGCTCAGGGCCGTGATCTTTAAGTACAGCACGCCCGCGTCCAGCACGTCAGCTTCAATGGACCCATAGCAGAGCCGGAGCATGGGCCGGGCCAGCACAAAGCAGAACAGCGCCACACCCGCGCCCAGCAGTGCGCTGAGCAGGATGAGCTGGCCGGAGCTTGCGTCGGCCTTTTTCTGTTCCCGTGCTCCCAGATACTGGCTCACCACCACCGCGCCGCCGGTGGCCAGTGCCGCAAACAGCACGATGATGAGGTTGTTGATCATATCCACCAGGCTGACACCCGAGATGGCCGCCTCGCCGCAGCGGGACACCATCATGGTATCCGCCATGCCCACTGTCACTTCCAGCAGCTGCTCCACCAGCAGCGGCCCCACCAGCAGCAACAACTCCCGCTGGCTGAATAAAAGCTCTCGCCCGCCAAAGAGCGGCGCCTTTGTACTTTGTTTCGTTTTTTCTCCCATGGGTTTTGTTTCCTCTAAAATATGCTCTCTGATTTTATGCAATACAGGTTTATCTTAGCACAGCGCCCGGTGCTTGTAAAGCGCTGGATGCATCTTCCCACTGCAAAGCCCGCCCGGCTTTTGAGGTACATGGCTCCCCGCCGGGAGTGCTGTTCCCCACGCGCCGCTTTCCCCGGTCACTCTTTGCAACATTTTATGGAAAAGTGTGATTTTTCTACTTCTGTAAGAAAAATTTTTCAAAAACCTCTTGCATTTTTCCGGTAAGCGTGCTATTGTTGTATCCAACAGGACAGGCTGTTGAACACAACGTTCCATCCCTGTTTCTGTGTTCTTTCTTCTTCTTTATTCTATATTGCTATTTTCTTCATTTACCTTCTTATCATTTACCCTGTTGTCCCACCGTAGGGACAAAGAAAAGCGATGGCCTACC
>OLAI01000465.1_pt1 | contig 8471 bp, 6 predicted proteins | sample 1607841 | NCBI WGS metagenome assembly OLAI01 (sample SAMN02674697, study PRJEB24791) | human gut metagenome, SKBSTL033 | isolation source: stool | host: Homo sapiens | place: USA
GCTCTTCCGATCTCAGCGAGTCGTCGATGAAATAAGGGATGCCCATATTGATGGCGATGGCCGCCTCGATGCTGGCCACCAGCAGCACCGGCACCGACAGGCTGCGGAAGGACAGCGCGATGATGACCAGCACCGCCGCGACGGACCAGATGTTGACATTTTTGAAGTCCTCGTCGGCGATCTCCACGAGGTCTTTCATCATGGCACCCTCGCCGGTGACGAGGCCCTCGGGGTCTGCCTCCTTGACGAGGCGGACCAGCTCGTCCACCTGCGCATTGAGGGCGTCGCTGCCGGATTTGTAGCAGCCGTTGGCGAGGATGAGCTTATAGCCGCCGTTCTGCACGATGTTCATCAGTTCGTCAGGCAGAAGCTCCGTCTCAAAGCCGGGGCCTGCGATGGAGTCGAGGCTGACCACCTGCGTGATGCCGTCCACCCCCTTGATCTCGTCGCAGAGGCCGGATACCTGCGAGGCCGTCAGCTCCTCCCGGACGAGGATGAAGTGGTTGGTCATCATGCCGAAGTCCTCGCCCAGCTTGTTGGTGCCCACGATGCCGGTCAGGTCCTGCGGCAGGGAGTCGAACAGAGTGTAGTAGACCTCGGTCTTGTTCTGCGCGATGGCAAAGGGGATGAGGATGAGGATAAAGATAACCACGATGGGCACCGAGTGGTTGGAAACAAAGTAGCTGAGCTTTTTCAGCTTGGGGATCACGGTGCGGTGCTTGTACTTTTCCACCCATTTATCAAAGGTAAGGATCAGGGAGGGCAGGATGACCACGGTGCAGATGACACCGAGGGCAACGCCCTTTGCCATGACAAGGCCGATATCGCGGCCCAGCGTCAGACGCATGGCACACAGTGCCAGGAAGCCTGCAATGGTGGTCAGGCTGGAAGCGGAGATGGAGGTCATGGTCTTGCAGATGGCGCTGGTCATGGCCTCCTCGTTGGAAGAGCGCAGCTCCTTCTCTTCCTGATAGCGGTGCAGCAGGAAGATGGAGAAGTCCATCGTGACACCCAGCTGCAGCACGGTGGCCAGCGCTTCGGTGATGTAGCTGATCTGGCCCAGAAAGATGTTGGTGCCGAAGTTGTACGCAATGGGGAACAAAAGACCCAGCATGAACAGCAGCGGGGTGATGGTGCTTTCCAGCGAAAGGAACAGCACCAGAAGGCTGGCACCCACGGCGATCAGGATGTACATGGGCATTTCCTGATTGACCAGTGCCTTGGTGTCCTGCAGGATAACGCTCATACCGCCGAAGAAGCAGTCCTTGCGCAGCAGCTTTTCGATCTGAGCGACGGCTTCCATGGTCTCGTCGCTGGCGCTGGGGGCGTCAAAGCGGACGATCAGCATGGTGGAATCGTTCTTGCCGAACATGAACTGCTGCACATCGGCGGGCAGCATCTCGGTGGGGATGCTGGGGTCGATCACATCGCTGAGCCAGAAGGTCTGGGTCACGCCGGGAACAGCCTCGATGTCCTTCTTCATGGCGATCAGTTCGTTTGTGGGTAAGCCTTCTACCGTGATCATACCGGTGGAGGCCAGATGGAAATCGTCCTCAAGGGCTACCTCGCCGATCATGGAGTCCAGATCCTGCGGCAGGTAGGTGAGGATGTCATAGTTGATTCGGGTAGCAATTGCGCCGATTGCGGAAGGGATCAACAGCAGGAATGCTACTGTCAGGATCAGCTTGCGCAGCCGCACAATGCCCTGTGCGATCTTTTTCATGAGAACCCTCCATAGAAAATGGTTAAAAATCTTAGTAAAATGACTGGCGGTCATTTCCAAGCAAACACTATTATAACCATGACAAACCGGGTGTCAAGTACAAAAATGACCGGAAGTCAGTTTTCTTATCAACTGCCTGAAATTGTATAGCTTTTTTGACTTGCACTATCGGGAAAGGACTGCTAAAATGATTGAGACAACACAAATGAGCGAATGAAACCGAGCGGAAAAGAGGAATCGTCAGGGAATATGGGTACCGTGGAGGGCAAAAAGCAGGAGAAGCGCCGGGCGCTGCTGGAAGCAGCCTATGATCTGTTTCTGGAGCGAGGTGCCGCAAAAACCAGCGTGGAGGACATCACCAGCCGGGCCAAGGTGGCCAAGGGCACCTTTTATCTGTATTTTCAGGATAAGGGTGCGGTGATGCAGGCGCTGCTGGGCCGGGTGAGCTACCAGCTGCTGAGCAACGCGTGCGAAGCGGTGGAAAAGCAGACAGAGCTCGAAAACTTCCCGGACAAGATGGTGGCGGTGATCGACCACATCATCGAAGTACTGCGAAAGGATACGCTGGTGCTCAAGTTTCTGGAGCACAACTTCATATGGCCGGGGCTGGATCAGATCGAGGCCAGCCGCGAAGCCGAGCCGCTGATGCGCAAGCTGCTGAATGTGGTGCTGACCAGCCCGGAAATGGCCGGCCGCACCGAGCGGGAGATCTACCAGCGCATCACGGCACTGGGCAGCATGTGCATGTCGGTGTGCTATTCCAGCGTGCTGGAGGGCAAACCCGATGATATTGAAGCCATGAAGCCGGTGCTGTACGATATCGTCCGCAGGTCGCTGAAGGTGGAAAAATAAAAAATCACAGAAAAGTATTGCTTTTTTGCACAGGCTGTGGTAAACTATTCAAGTCGATATGACTTATGGACGGTTAGCTCAGCTGGTAGAGCATCTGCTTGACGTGCAGGAGGTCACAGGTTCGAGTCCTGTACCGTCCACCATACAGTTCGTACTCGAACCCGATTCTTTACGAAAAAGGGTTCGGGTACGTTTTTTGTTTATCGGAGGTTTTGCGGAAGGACTACTCGGAACGGTAAACGAGCAAAGGCAGGGTATCACTATGATAGTGGTATCCTGCCTTTTGCTTTGCGGAATCAAGTTCGCTTTGTGCGAACTTGGTCGTCCCCCTATATGGCGCGTTTGGGAGTAGTCGCTGCGTACGTGCGTACCGGGAGCCTGTACACCTCTGACAAGGTGTAACACACTAGACTTTGTGCCAAAGTCTGTGTGCCAAGGGGTCAAGCCCCTTAGAATCCCTGCGGAGCGTGTACGCACGTACGCAGAAAAATGGCAAAATTTCACTATATCGGGGTGTTCTTTCATGGTGGAGTGTGGTATACTCGGCTTAGCCCAGTAAATCGGAGTTTGACGAGGTAAAAGAATATGAATGGAAAACATCTATTTCTTACATCTGCAGGGTTGACCGATAAGATGAAAGAGAAATTCTTTGATATTATTGGAAAGTGTCCGAAGGATGTGAAAGTGCTTTATATTCCAACAGCTGGCATTGAAACAGATGGTGCAAGAGAGTCGCTTGCAATATGTTTTCATGAACTCTTTCTAATGGGAATTCAGTACGAAAATATATTAGTGTACAATCTGGAATTAATTCTTTCAAAAGACTATCAAAGAACCTATTCTTCGTATGTTACAACCCCGTTTATGCTTACAAGGCTATTAACTTTTGAAGAATTAAACCAATTTGATGCTGTTTTTGTCAGTGGTGGTGATGTATCTGTGCTTTGTCGTGAAATGTCTAGAACTGGTTTTGATAGAATACTTAATAATGCAATTAAAAACGGACTTATATATGTCGGAATCAGTGCAGGAAGTATGTATGCGGCGGGAAATTTAACAGATGGATTACATATTATTGACAATCCTATTATCCCCCATTGGAATGGTTCTGAAACAACAGTATTACCGAACGGCAAAGATGAGATTAAGCTTGCTGATGGAAAAGCTGTTTATGTAGAGGATAATTACATGAGTGTAATATGATGCACATGTAGGATTAGTCAAATTCCAGTTTGCCGTACTCGTTCCAGCAGGGTTTGGGGCAGGCACGCCCCAACAAGAAGCTGTCCCAAAGGGGCAAGAATTTTCAAGAATTGAAAATTTGTGGCCACGGGACGATTCTTGCTCTCACCTTTTTCGCTGCGTTTCGCAATTTTCACATTTCAATCTGCTCGCAGATTGTTGACAAGCTGCGCTTGACCCGATACTATAAAGGCAAGTCGAATACACGCCAAGGAGGTGCAACCATGACCGCCGTAATCTACGCCCGCTATTCATCCGACAGCCAGCGTGAAGCGTCCATTGAGGGACAGCTGCGCGACTGCAAGGACTACGCCGAGAAGAACGGCATCACTGTGGTCGGCACTTACATTGACCGTGCCTATTCTGCCAAGACGGATGACCGCCCGGAGTTCCAGCACATGATAAAGGACAGCGCGAAGAAAATCTTCGATGTGGTTCTGGTCTGGAAGCTCGACCGCTTTGCCCGGAATCGGTTCGATGCCGTGAACTACAAGTACCAGCTGGAAAAGAACGGTGTCCATCTGGTGTCTGCCATGGAACCCATCTCGCAGGGGCCTGAAGGCATTATGGTGGAGAGTATGCTGATTGGCATGGCGGAATACTATTCCGCCGAACTCGCCCTGAAAGTGGCGCGCGGTGAGCGCGAAAATGCACTCCAATGCAAATACAACGGCGGTGTAGTGCCGCTGGGTTTCACCATTGGCAAGGAGGACAGGCTGTACCATATCGACCCGGAAACGGCTCCCATTGTACAGGAGATATTCACCCGGTACGCCGATGGAGAACCAGCCGAGAAAATCGCGGCATCTCTGAACGAGCGCGGCCTGCGCACCCGAACCGGAAAGCCGTTTGTGAAGAACAGCTTCTTCCAGATCTTCCGCAACCGCCGCTACATCGGCGAATACCGCTACAAGGACATTGTGACGCCGGGCGGCATTCCGGCCATTGTTGACCAGGACCTGTTTGACCGGGTGCAGCAGCGTTTCGAGCAGAACAGGATCGCCCATGGTCGGCCTGCAAAAGAGGATGTGAGCTATCTGCTGACCACCAAGCTGTTCTGTGGCAAGTGCGGCACCCTGATGGGTGGCGAAAGCGGCACCAGCCACATGGGAAACACCTACTATTACTACAAGTGCGGCAACGCCAAACGCCACGGCAAGGCGCACTGCGACCTGAAAGCCATCCGCAAGGAGCCGCTGGAACGGTTCGTGGTGGACACTGCCATTAAGGTGATTTTTAGCGATGAAATCATCGAACAGCTGATAGATTTGGTCATGGAAGCCCAGCAGAAGGAGAACACCCGGCTGCCTGTCCTGAAAGACCAGCTCAGGGACACAGAGAAGCGGCTGGCAAACCTTCTGGAAGCCATTGAACAGGGCATCCTGACCCCGACCACCAAGCAGCGTTTGGACGAGCTGGAAGCCCGGAAAGAAGCCCTGAACACCAGCATTCTGGAGGAAGAGCTGAAAAAGCCCGTCCTGACCCGTGAGTGGATTCGGTTCTGGCTTGAAAAATTCCGCAAGGGTGACGTGGGCAGTACGGAACACCAGCGGCAGATCATTGATACCTTTGTCAACTCGGTCTACGTCTTTGATGACCGGGTCGTACTCAATTTCAACTTCACGGACGATGCCAAGACGGTTACCCGTGAAGAGGTTTTAGGTTCGAGTGCTGTGGACAATGCTCCACCACGAGTCCCCAGACCTTTTGGTCTGGGGACTCGTGGTGGGCGGTACAGGACTCGAACTATTTCTCCCCGGATACAGGCAGAAAACGAACAAAGGCAGGGTACCACCCTGAGGGTGGTATCCTGCCTTTTGAATCTTTGTGTGGAAAACCTGCTTACAGCAGCGGGATGCCTGCCTTGGCGCAGGCTTCGCGGGTGGCTGCGTCCCAGACGCTGGCCTGCACTTCGCCAATGTGGGCGCTGCCCAGCAGCAGCATGCACAGGCGGCTCTGGCCGATGCCGCCGCCGATGGAGTAAGGCAGCTCACCGTTCAGTACGGCCTTGTGGAAGGGCAGGGCGCGGCGGTCGTCGCAGCCAGCCATGGTCAGCTGCTTGTCCATGCTTTCAGGGCTGACGCGGATGCCCATGCTGCTCAGCTCATAGCTGCACTGCAGCGGGTCATTCCAGAACAGCAGATCGCCGTTCAGATCCCAGTCGTCATAGTCGGGGGCACGGCCGTCATGGGGCTTACCGCTCTTCAGCGGAGCGCCGATCTTCATCAGGAAGGTGGTGCCGTGCTCCTTCACAAAGGCGTTCTCACGCTCCTTCGGGGTCAGGTCCGGGTACTGGTCCTCCAGCTCCTGCGTGGTGATGAAGGTGACGTTGGGGCTGTGCAGCGGCAGCTCCTGCAGCTGGGGGAACATGGCGTGCAGGTTCATCTCGGTGGCGCAGACAGCGGACACGATGGAGCGCACCACGCTCTTGAGGTAAGCCTCGTTGCGGTCTTCCAGACGGATCACCTTTTCCCAGTCCCACTGATCCACATAGATGGAGTGCAGGTTGTCCAGATCTTCGTCGCGGCGGATCGCGTTCATATCGCAGTACAGGCCCTTGCCCACACGGAAATCGTAGTCCTTCAGGGCCTTGCGCTTCCACTTTGCCAGTGACTGCACCACCTGTGCCTCAATGCCGCTTTCCTTGATATCAAAGGTGACCTTGCGCTCGACACCGTTCAGGTCGTCGTTCAGACCGGTGGATGCTTCCAGAAACAGCGGAGCAGACACGCGGTACAGGTTCAGTGTGGCGCACAGGGTGTCGGCAAACAGACGTTTGACCGTACCAATGGCGCGCTGCGTGTCGTACAGGTTCAGCGCGGGCGTATAGTTTGCCGGGATGATGGTTTTGCTCATAACAAAATACCCCTCTTCTGTTGGATTCTGGCCCTGATTTCCCAGTACAGGGCACGGCTTTTGAACCGGAAAATACTTGTTTCATTATGGCATATTTTTTTAAGAAAGTAAAGTGAGAAGGCAAAAAAAGAGACCGCCGGTAAGGCAGTCCCGTTTCCGCAGTGAGAAGGGCGGCTTTGCATCAGCCGAAAAGCCCCTTCAGCAGGATCAGCAGCACTTTTACAAAATCGCCGGTGCCCAGCAGCTTGTGCAGAGAGATCAGAGTAGATAACATGAATGTTTTGCTCCTTTTTTTGCAATTTCGGGCCAAAATGCCCGGCATGCATGGAATACGGCTGGGCAGAGCAGCAGATTGCAGGAAAAAATTGGGAGAAAACAAAACGGCACCCGTGCCGCTGCAAAAGCAGTACGGGTGCCGGAAGATCAATTGGTTTTCAACAGCTTCAGCGCTTTACGTTGAAAGCTGCCATGCCGGGGTAAACGGCGCTGCCGCCCAGCTGCTCCTCAATGCGCAGCAGCTGGTTGTACTTTGCAACACGCTCGGTACGGCTGGGAGCACCGGTCTTGATCTGGCAGGTGTTCAGCGCCACGGCCAGATCGGCAATGGTGGTGTCCTCGGTCTCGCCGGAGCGGTGAGAGCTGATGGCGGTGTAACCGGCCTTGTGGGCCATCTTGATGGCCTCCAGCGTCTCGGAAACAGAACCGATCTGGTTCAGCTTGATCAGGATCGCGTTGCCTGCACCCAGCCCGATGCCCTTGGCCAGACGCTCGGTGTTGGTCACAAAGAGGTCGTCGCCCACCAGCTGGACCTTGCCGCCCAACTCGCGGGTCATCTCCTGCCAGCCTTCCCAGTCCTCTTCATCCAGGCCGTCCTCGATGGAGATGATGGGGTACTTTTCCACCAGACTCTTCCAGTGTGCGATCAGCTCGCTGGAGGTGAACTCGGTGCCGGCCTTGGGCAGCTTGTAGAAGCCCTTGCCCTTGGGGCTCTTCCACTCGGAGGACGCGGCATCCATAGCCAGCATGAAGTCCTTGCCGGGCACGTAACCGGCCTTTTCGATGGCGGCCAGAATGGTCTCAATGGTCTCCTCGTCGCTGGACAGATTGGGGGCAAAGCCGCCCTCATCGCCCACGGAGGTAGCCAGCCCCTTGGCCTTCAGGATGGAAGCCAGAGCGTGGAAGACCTCCGCGCACCAGCGCAAAGCTTCCTTGAAGGAGGGCGCGCCCACGGGCATGATCATGAACTCCTGCGTATCCACGGTGTTGGTGGCGTGTGCGCCGCCGTTCAGAATGTTCATCATGGGCACGGGCAGACGGTTGCCGTTTACGCCGCCCAGAAAGCGGTACAGCGGCATATCCAGAGAAGCAGCGGCTGCACGGCAGGCGGCAATGGACACGGCCAGAATGGCGTTTGCGCCCAGATTGGATTTATCTTTGGTGCCGTCGGCCTTGATCATGGCAGCGTCGATGGCGTAGATGTCGGAGGCATCCATGCCCACAACAGCATCAGCAATGACGGTGTTGATGTTCTCAACAGCCTTGGTCACGCCCTTGCCCAGATAGCGGCCCTTGTCGCCGTCCCGCAGCTCCAGAGCTTCAAACTCACCAGTGGATGCGCCGGAAGGTGCGCAGCCGCGTGCCACAGTGCCGTCGGCCAGAGTGATCTCCGCTTCCACGGTGGGGTTGCCGCGGGAGTCCAGGATCTCGCGGCCTACAACAGATTCAATTTCCAGATCGTTCATCTCGAAAACCTCCTGAATATCATTTCCTTCCCTGTGCTGCCCGGGGCGGGCAGACG
>OLAI01000472.1_pt1 | contig 8358 bp, 7 predicted proteins | sample 1607841 | NCBI WGS metagenome assembly OLAI01 (sample SAMN02674697, study PRJEB24791) | human gut metagenome, SKBSTL033 | isolation source: stool | host: Homo sapiens | place: USA
CGACTGTTCTCCCCGTCCGCTCAAATCGGCGAAGCGGACATTGTCCGGGTAGCGTTCTGCCAGCAGGGCAAAGCCCGCCTTTGCAAATTCGAACGCCCCCTCCACCCACGGCTTCTGGGGTGCTGCCGCCGTCACGGCCAGACGCGGGCCGTCCGGCTCGTCCCACACGCCGCTCCTGGTGCCTTCCTCGCCCGCCAGCAGGGCGCAGAGGGTCTGCATCAGGGTGCTGGCCCCCGCACACACGATGTCCTGCCCGGCGGGGGCATAGCCCGCGTGGCCCGAAGCTTCCAGCCGACAGGTGGGGCCTGCCGGGCCGTCCAGCTCGGTGTAGTTTACTTTTATCATCTCATTTCTCCTTTCTGCGTCTTCATCGCCCTCGCCATTGCAGCCGTGCTCAGCTCCTGTGCCGGGCCGCTGAGCTTGGGGGCTTCGGACTTTTTCTGCACTTCCAGCAGACCCGTCAGCTGGGCCATCTGGGCCTGCATCCGGGCCAGCTGCTGGGCAAGGGTGCCGTTCTGGCGCACCCGCTGGCGAACCTTTTCGATGCCCTCAAAGTCCATCATTTCCAGCGCCGCCAGCGCGGCGTCGGCGTTGGCCGGGGCGAAAAAGCCCAGCTGATAGCACTCCTTGGCCGTCTCGTTCTGGGAAAGACGGCTGAAGGTGCTCTTCTTGGCGGCGCTCACCACGATGTCAAAGATCGGCTCCCGGCTGCCCAGTTCCACGCCGCCCACGCTGCCGCCGGGCACCGCCCGCAGCGCCTGCGCCGAGAAGGGCACGAACCGGCTCTCGCCGCTTTCGCCCACGATGCGGAACACCCGCTGCTCGTCGTAGAACTGGCGCATCAGCTCGATGATGAGATAGCACTGCTTTGCAAAAGCACGGTAGGCGCTCTTGAGCATATCGCGGCTGAGTTTGCTGCCTGCCTCCTGCAAGGCCGCAATGGCGCTGGCTGCGGTCACACCTCCGGCAGTGCCGCCCTGCGTCATGTCCCGGTTGCCGCTGATCTCCTTCAGCTCTTCAATGCGGCTCTGGCGGTAACTCAGGCTGTTGCCCTGCAGGCCCGCCGTCTGCAGCGGACGGAAACTGTCGTCGTTGAGCCGTCCCACCACATGCACGATGTCCCGGCTGAAATCGGCCAGCTCTTCCTCGTTGACCCCTGCCGTGTCGCTGAGCACATACCGCTGCTTTGCACTCAGCAGCACGTTCTCGTCCATGGCATGGTTCATCTTGTCAATGGCCGTCTGGCAGTCCTTCATCACATCGATGTAGCCAAAGCCCGCCGGGCTGTCCTCCTCCACGAACAGCGGGTCAAAAACAAAGGGGTACTGCCCGTGGTCATACAGGCCGCTTTCTGCCAGCGCCGGGTCGTTCTGGCTGGCGTACAGCACCACGCCGTTGCAGAACTTGCAGTAGTGCAGCACCATGCGCCCCGTTTCATCCGGGCGCTTGTAGTACCAGTCCACCACCACGCTCTTGCCGTTGGTGTCCAGCCCGCCGTCGTGGAGATAGTGGGGCACCTCCAGTGCGCTGGTGCTGTGGCCCTCCAACTGGGGCCAGCGCTCCGTCAGCTGGTCCGTATCTTCCAGGCTCAGGGAGAAAAAGTTGGGGGACGCCTGGATATCGTCCACGCCCGGCTCCCAGTAGAGCATCAGCAGATTCATGGGCCGCACCGTGATCTCGCCCACACCGCCCCGCTGTTCCGGGTCCCAGAACACCCCCTTGACACCGGTGCCCTGCTTGAGCTTGCGCCACCATGTGTCGCTGTACACCTGCTCGTAGTCGGCCTGTTCCAGCACCACCGGCAAAACGCTGGAAAGTGCCCGTGCGGTGTCCTCGTCATCTGCCTCTCGGGGCAGCACGTTCGGTTCCGGGTAGTTGTCCATGGCATCGGCGTGCTTGTTGGCAATGCTGTTGAACAGCCACCCGCTGGAAGGCTGAGCCTTGCCGGGCATCATGGGGTTCTGGTAGTTCTTCCAGTGGCCCATGCGGAACCACAGCTCGTTATCCACAATACGCTTGTCCAGCGCAGCCTTGCCCGCCTTGTACCGCTGCAAGGTCTGCATGGCCTCGGCCACCTGTGCTTCACCCACGGGCAAAGCTTCGTTCTCGTAATCGTCCATTGCGTTTCTCCTTTAAATTCTGTAAAATCTTGCCCGCTTGTGCAGGTTCAGCGGGTCGTCGGGCATGGGCGGCGCAGCACAGCGCACCGGCGGGCTGATAGGGTTCTCCATCAGCACATAGCGGCACTCGTCGTAAATGTGATCCTCCTGCCGGGTGTCGATGTCCTCCACATTGCTCTCGTCGTACACCAGATTCGGGATAGTCCGGATGAAATGCCGACAGGTGCTGAACACCTGAAACATCGGCCTGCCGTCCGCATCAAAATTCAGCCGGTAGTGGAACTGCATCTTGCCCGCAAGCCGGGTGTTGTCGCCGGGGGACCAGCGCAGGAAGTTCGGGCTGCGCTCCATCATAGCGGCAATGCTCTCGCCGCGGCTCTCATCAAAGATGGCCGGATCGGCAATGCCGTGGATCACCCTGCCGCGCAAAAGCGGGTCGTTCTGCTCGGCCTCCCGGATGCGCCGGGCCTGTTCCACCGGGTCGATGCGCAGGCCCTCGTTCGGCCTGCCGGTGCAGCCGTACAGCTCCTTGATGCGGTACAGCCGCCCCTCCTCGTCCGCTGCGTACCACCCCACCGAGAACGGCTTGGAAAAGCCAAAGTCGAACCCGCGGTAGATCTGCCAGTGCTTCGGGATGGTGAACGGTGCGATCACATGGGTCCAGCGCTGGTCTTCGTAGCGGGCCGGGTCGTTGCGCCATTCGGTAAACACCTGCCCGGAAAAGCTGTCCCAGCTGCCGTAGAGCAGCGCCTGCTTTTCTGCTTCCGGCATACTGGCAAGGCTTGCAAGGTAGCCGGGGTCGTTTGCCAGCAGGGCGGGGTTATCAAAAATGCTGGAAGGGATGAACACCCGCGCCCGCTGCAGCTTCTGTTCGGTGCCGTCCGGCAGCTTTACCGTGTATTCTTCGGTGATAGGCGTGCCGGGCGGTGCGGGCGTGATGAACCGTGCCTTCACCCACCCGTGGCCGATGCCGCCGGGATTGGTGGTGGCCCGCATGTACACCCGCGTGCCCGGGCCGGTGGGACGGTTGCGGCTCATCATGTAGCTGTACTCTTCCCATTCAAAGTGGGTCAGCTCGTCAAAGCCGATAAAATCGAAGGCCTTGCCCTGATAATTGGTACGATCCTTGGTGTACTGCATGGAGCCAAAGTAAATTTTTGCCCCGCTGGGGAAGTTCCACACATGGGCCGTGGCGTTGTACTGTGCCTGCGGGAACGCCCTGTGGTAGTACACCTGGCTCTTGTCCACCAGATCAGAAAGCTGCGGGTAGGTCTTGCGCAGGATCAGCGCCCGGTAGTGCGGAATGTGCACCTGCCGCAGCGCTTCGATCACCAGCGCGTCGCTCTTGCCGCCGCCTGCTGCACCGCCGTACAGCGCTTCCGGTTCCGGGCGGCTCATAAATTCGGCCTGCCGCGGCTGGGGCCTCCAGACCACCGGCACTCTTGCTTGTACAATGCTCATGGTTCTTCCTCCACCGTCGGCAGCAGCACCACGCCGCACTCCGCTCCTTCTGCCTGTGCCCCCTGATCGTTCAGGGTCTTGGCTACACCGGCCAGATCCTTGAGCACCGCCGTGGCCTCCTTGAGGTCTTTCATGGTGCCTGCTCCCGATGCGCCTTCCTTTTTTGCCGCCTTCTGCCGGGCATTCAGTTCCCGCACCTGCTGTGCCAGCAGGGTGCTCAGGGTGTCCGTGGCTCGGCTCAGGCTGGCCAGCCCTCTGGCCTGTTTTGTCTGCCCCATGGTGTTGGGTATCAGCTCCTTTCCGCCCTGGTGTGCTGGGCTATGGCAAAAGGATACCACTGGTGCTGCTTTCCCAACAGTGTGCACTTTTACAGGGCCATAGCGTATATTTTAAATTCAGAAATCCGATTCGTATACTTTTATCCCTTGTAATTCATCGCTGTTTCGTATCTTTTCAAAAGCAGTGTTTTTTCTCCATCAAAATTTGTGGCAGACCCGCAGAAAACCTTCAAAGTCATACTCATTTGCGATTTTTGGACAGAAAATGAAAAAAGTGTGTTTATTTTGTGGACAAATGCTTTTGTAAAATGTTACAATAGGTTCTGTTCTTTCCCGTCCCACGCACGGACGGGATGTTTTATCTGAATCAGGAGGTTCCTCATGTTAGAAAACATCTTTCATCTGAAGGAGAACCACACCGATGTCAAGACCGAGATCATGGCAGGTATCACCACCTTCATGACCATGGCTTACATCCTTGCGGTCAATCCCAACATCCTTTCTGCTTCCGGCATGGATTCGGAAGCCGTTCTGATCGCCACCGCGCTGGCATCCTTTGTTGGCACTGCGCTTATGGCTCTGCTTGCCAACTATCCGTTTGCACTGGCACCCGGCATGGGCCTGAACGCCTACTTCTCCTACACGGTCGTTCTCACCATGGGCTACAGCTGGCAGTTGGCCCTGATGGCCGTCTTTGTAGAGGGCATCATCTTCATCGTGCTGTCCCTCACCAATGTCCGTGAGGGCATCTTCAATGCCATCCCCATGACCCTGAAGAGCGCCGTCAGCGTGGGCATCGGCCTGTTCGTTGCTTTCGTTGGTCTGCAGAACGCAAAGCTGATCGTCAACAGCGATTCCACCCTCGTCACCTACCAGCACTTCAAGGGCGACACCTTCTCCAGCGTGGGCATGGGCGCGATCCTTGCCCTGTTGGGTATCGTGATCACCGCCATCCTGCTGGTAAAGAAGGTCAAGGGCGGCATCCTGTACGGCATCCTTATCACATGGGTGCTGGGCATCCTCTGCGAGATCGCCGGCATCTATGTTCCCAACCCCGACGCAGGCATGTACTCCGTTATCCCCACCGCCTTCGTTAGCTTCGACTTCTCCGCGCTGGGCAAGACCTTCGGTCAGGTATTCAAGACCGACTTCTCCGGCGTTGGCATCCTGAACTTCTTCGCCGTCATGTTCTCCTTCCTGTTCGTTGACCTGTTCGATACTCTGGGCACCCTGATCGGTGTTGCCTCCAAGGCCGACATGCTGGACGAGGACGGCAAGCTGCCCCACATCAAGGGCGCACTGATGGCCGACTCCATCGCCACCTGCGCAGGCGCTGTGCTGGGCACTTCCACCACCACCACCTTCGTCGAGAGTGCTTCCGGCGTTACCGAGGGCGGCCGCACCGGTCTGACCGCTATGACCACCGGCATCCTGTTCCTGCTGGCCACCATCTTCAGCCCTCTGTTCCTCACCATCCCGTCCTTTGCAACGGCTCCGGCCCTCATCATCGTGGGCTTCTACATGATGGGTTCCGCCGTCAAGATCGACTTCAATGACCCCAGCGAGGGCATCCCCGCCTTCCTGACCATTCTGGCCATGCCCACTGCCTACAGCATTTCTGAGGGCATCGCCATCGGCGTCATCTCCTGGACCCTGATTAATCTGGTCACCGGCAAGGCCAAGGAAAAGAAGATCAGCCCCCTGATGTATGTGCTGACCGTGCTGTTCATCCTCAAGTACGTGTTCCTCTAAGCCGCTGATCTTACCGCAAGCAAAAAAGCTCCCGTCCTGATGAGGACGGGAGCTTTTCTGCTTCCTGTGATCCGGAACAGCCTGCGCATTCGCTCCGGGCTGTCCGGCGTGGAACTATTCTTTTTTAGCAATCGGGGTTATTTGCGCCGCGGGTGGATATGCACTTCCGGGATAGCCACGTTATCGTAGTGGATCGGCTTATCTGCCGCCGGAGTGCCGTCCGCATCCGTATGATGTGCCACCTTGCCGGTATGGATTTCCGGCAAGGCCACGGTTTCTTCCTCATGGGGATGCTCCCGCTTTTTTCCGAGCCACGTTTTCAGATGGTGATAAAGCGACATTGCACGTCTCCTTTCCCGGTGCGGAAGCCCGCCCGAACTGTAAAGATCAGCTTCAGATAAAATTGATGAACACCGTAATGACCAGACTGTTCAAAAAGTCCGCAAACAGACTGCCCACCAGCGGGATCAGCAGATACGCCTTGACCGAGGGCGAATATTTATCGCAGATGGCCTGCATGTTGGCCATAGCGTTGGGCGTTGCGCCCATGCCAAAGCCGCAGGTGCCGGATACGATCACCGCCGCGTCGTAATCGCGGCCCATGATGTTGAACACTACCAGCACCACATACAGAATCATGAACAGGGTCTGCCCAGCCAGCAGCACGATCAGCGGCAGGGCCAGCTCTGCCAGCTGCCACAGCTTCAGGGTGATCATAGCCATGCCCAGGAACAACGAAAGGCAGATGCCGCCAATGTCATTGATCTCGCCCATATACACGGTGTAGCCGCCGCCATACTCACCCACATTGCGGATGATGGCCGCCGCGATCATGGCACCGATATAGATGGGGAAGGTCATGCCCGTCAGGCTCAGAAGTCTGGACAGCACCGTGCCGATGCCCATGGCGACGATCAGCTGAAAGCTTGCCGCTGGGTACATGGTGGTGTGGCGCTCGTGCTTCATTTCTTCTTCCACCAGCAGGCTGTCATCCTCCGGTACCACCGTGGCCAGCAGGTTGTGCCGCTCAATGAGCATCTTACCGATGGGGCCGCCCATCATGCTGCCCGCGATCAGGCCATAGGTGGCCGCTGCCGTACACAGGGTGGTGGCCTCCTGAATGCCAAAGTCCTCCAGCACCGGGCCAAAGGCACCGGCGGTGCCGTGACCGCCCACCATGGGGATGGAGCCGGTGCAAAGGCCCACCAGCGCATCCACGCCCAGCAGCTTTGCCAGCCCCACGGCTACAAAGTTCTGGCTGACAATCAGCACGATGACCACGCCCAGAAACACGATCATCGCTCTTCCGCCGCTTTTCAGCACCTTGAGGTTTGCCTGGAAGCCCACCGAGGTGAAAAACATCACCATGCAGACTTCCTTTAGAATATCATCAAATGCAAACTCGGCAACGCCGGTCACATAGCACACACAGGTAAAAATGGCGAACAGCACGCCGCCAATGACCGGAGCCGGAATGCAGAAACGTTCCAGCACCTGCACCCTTGCCCGCAAAAATTTGCCCAGCATCAGCACCAGCACAGCAACGGCCAGTGTCTGATACATATCCAATTCGATTTTCATTGCTCTACTTTCCCTCAGTTTCCAGCCGCTTCATCGACCGTAATTCCTGCCGCCTTATAATATGCGGCCGCACCCGCATGGAACGGGATGCCAACGCCCTCTACTGCGTTTTCCTCCGGGTCCAACGGGATGCCCAGCTGCTCTTCCAGCCCTTCCCGGCTGGAGAACAGAAGCTGTGTCAGCTGCTGCACCTGCTTTGCAGGCAGCGCGTTGCTGGCCAGCAGAACGGCTTTCACGCCCACCGTCTGCACCTCCTCCGTCTGTCCGGGATAGGTGCCTGCCGGCAGCGTAACGCCGCTGTAGGCGCTGTAAGCGCTCTGCAGGCGCTGTGCTGCCGCACCGTCCACGTTCAGCAGCCGGATGCCGCACTCGCCTGCCAGAGCGGTCAGCACCGGGCTGGGCGCGCCCACTGTCATAAAGATGGCATCCACCCTGCCCGCCTTCAGCTGGGCAGCGGCATCCTCATAGTTCAGGTTTACCATGCTCACCATCTTGTCGTTCAGACCATAGGCAGATAAGATCTGCCGCGCGTTCTGCTCCGAACCAGATTCCTCCGCGCCAATGCTCACCGTCCTGCCATGCAGGTCCTCAATGGACTGGATGTCGGAATCCGCCCGCACCACCACCTGACAGGTCTCGGTGTACAGCGCCGCCACGGCACCAAAGCCCCGGCTTTCCTCCTCGTCGGCAAAGATGCCGGTCTGGTCATAGGCATCCTGCACAAGGTCTGCCTGTGCAATGGCCAGCTGCAGGTATTCGCCGGCCAGCAGACGCAGGTTCGCTGCGGAACCGGCGGTAGCCTTCAGCTCCACCTGCCCGTTGTCCGTCTCATTTTCCAATGCTGCAAACCGCTCACCGAACTCTCGGTAGATGCCGCCCTCGCCAGCCACGCCGAAGCGCAGCCGTTTAACGGTCTCCGCCGACGAGCATCCGCTCAGCAGTACTGCTGCCAGCAAAGCTCCGGTCAGCACCGCCGCGAGCCATTTCTTTTTCAAGATCACCACTCCTCTTCCTGCCGCCGCAGTGCGGCAGAGCTTTTATCCTAAATTATACGCATATTGCGGATGAAATGCAATCACCTGCTGCAGAAAAGGAACGCACTTACCCTCCGAACAGCCCGAAGAAGCTGGTGTGGGTCACGCCCAGGATCAGAAACAGGGCGATGA
>OLAI01000533.1_pt1 | contig 7524 bp, 3 predicted proteins | sample 1607841 | NCBI WGS metagenome assembly OLAI01 (sample SAMN02674697, study PRJEB24791) | human gut metagenome, SKBSTL033 | isolation source: stool | host: Homo sapiens | place: USA
CGCACTGCAGATCGCCGCAGAGCGCCATGTCTGATCTGCTGCTGGACGAGTTGCCCACCCGGTGGCATGGACACGAGATCATCCCGGATTTCCGGCCCATGGTCTGGCTGGTCAACACCTATGTGCGCGGCCAGACAGGAGATGATCCCATCGGTTTTGCGGTCAGCGCCCTCTGGCGTTTTTACAAAGACCCACACTGTTTTCTGAACGACCCTCAGAAGATCATCGACGCCTACGGGTACATGATCGAGTTTTATAAGGCGGGCGAAAAAGCAGCCGAAAGCGCCGCAGCTGAAAGCAGTACCGCGCCCTCTTCCGGTCTTGCCTTCGACTACCAGTGTGATGCCGGTTACATCGTGGCGGCATTCCAGCAGGCCTACGGCATCGACCTGACCCGCGAAAAGGTGCACTGGTTCCGGTTCCGGGCGCTGTTCGCCGCCCTGCCGGAGGATACCCTCATGGCAAAGATCATGAGCTGGCGCACCATGGATCTTTCGGAATACGAAGGCTCCATGCGTGCCCACTATGCCGACCTGCAGGAGCGCTTTGCCCTGCCTGCTGAGCTGAGAGGGGGTGCAGCCCGTGTCGTGTCCGTCGAAGAGCATGACGCTGCGTTCCTTGCGCGGTTTCGGCACTAGCCGCGCCCCGGTGCCCTGCCCCTATTGCGGCCGGGCGCTGCCGGTGTGGGCAGAGCCGCACGCCACAGCTGCCGGTGTGTGGGTCAAATGCAAAAATCCCGCCTGTAAGCGGGAGGTAGAGATCAAGTTATAACAGCCTGTGCCCTTGTGCCCGCGCTCCGAATGAGAGGTGGACACAGTGGCATTTGATTTTGACGTTACCGGCAACACCAAACTGGATACCAGCGGTTTTACCAATGGCATTTCCAGCATGACGGTGGCTGCTGGTAATCTGATCGCTGACTTTGTAAAATCGGCCAGCAGCAAAATGGCCGAGCTGGTGACTTCCTCGGTCGATATTGGTGCATCGTTCGAGACAGCCCTTGCCAAGGTCAGCACCATCGCCGACACGAGCAAGGTCTCTGTGGGCGATCTGAACAAACAGATCCTTGATACATCCGGCAGCATGGGCGTTGCCGCCGCAGACATTGCCGAAGCAGCCTATCAGGCCATCAGCGCCGGACAGGATACGGCAAACGCCGTAGCTTTTGCCGGACAGGCTTCCAAGCTGGCTGCTGCTGGCTTCACTTCCAGCAGTTCGGCGGTCGATATCCTGACCACCGCGCTGAATGCCTATGGCCTGAGTGCAGATCAGGCCACCCATGTATCGGATGTGCTGCTGACCACCCAGAATCTGGGCAAAACCAGCGTGGATGAGCTTTCGTCCAGCATGGGCAAGGTCATTCCTCTGGCTGCAGCGTATGGCGTGACCGTCGAAAATCTGTCCAGTGGTCTGGCCGTCATGACCGCAAATGGTATTGCCACGGCAGAAGCCACCACCTACACCAAGTCCATGCTCAACGAACTTGGCGATGCCGGTTCTACTGTCGGCAAAATTTTGCAGAAACAGACCGGCAAGAGCTTTGCTCAGCTGAATGCTGAGGGCAAGAGCCTAGGCGATGTTCTGCAGATTTTGTATCAGAGTGTCGGCGGCAGCAGCACTGCCTTTGCAGGTCTGTGGTCGAGTGTGGAAGCAGGCACCGGTGCATTGTCACTGGCATCCGGCGGCGCTGAACATTTCAACGATGTGCTCAGCCAGATGCAGAACAGCGCAGGCGCTACCGAGACCGCCTACGAGACCATGACCGACACCTTTCAGCACAAGGTGGAGACCATGCAGACGGCTGCCCAGAACTTTGGCATCACCCTGTATGACTCGCTGGAATCCTCTCTGAGCGATGCCACTCAGTGGGGCACAGACTGTCTCACCCAGCTGACCACCGCCCTGTCTGAGGGCGGGCCGGAAGCCATGCTGGCCGCTGCCGGAGAGATCATCTCCGATCTGGCGGCAGGCATTGCCGAGCAGCTGCCCGGCCTGATGCAGACCGGCGTGGACATCATTACTCAGCTGACCCAAAGCCTGACTGACGCCATGCCCGCAATGCTGGACACCGCAGGCGAAGTGCTAGGCACTCTGGCGCAGGGCATCATCGACAACCTGCCGGAGCTGATCGTCTGCGCAGCACTCATTATCTCCGAGCTGGTGAACTACCTTGGCGACCACGCTGACGACATCATGGATAAGGGTGTCCAATTCGTTGAGAGTATTATCACCGGCATCACCGCAGCACTGCCCCAGCTCATCACGTCGGCGGCTGGCTTGATCGCCAAATGGGCAGCTGCCCTGATTGCCCATCTGCCGGACATCCTCAAGTGCGGTGCAGCTATGCTGACCACGCTGGTGGACGGTATCATCCGCAGCATCGAAAATCTGGCCGAAGCAGCCCTCGCCTGCATCGCAAAGCTGGTGGGTGTCTGGGACGGAAACATGGACGAGTTCGGCCATATTGGTGAGAACATCGTTCAGGGCATCATCAACGGCATTGCAGGCATGTGGGGCAAGCTCACCTCGTGGGTGTCCGGCCTGATCGCCAACCTCGTTGGAACGGCCAGCAATGCCGCCACCACCGGCGTCGCGTCCGGCGCTGCTTCTGCGGTGGCATCAGCCTACAACGGCAAAGGAATGAACCGTGACCAGCGGCATCAGGACGCACTGGCAGGCAAGGGCATCAGCAACAAGAGCTGGACTGAGCGCCAGAACGAAGCAAAGGCTGCAGCGGCTGAAAGCCAGAAAGCCGCCTCCACCATCTCCCAGTCAGCAGGCAAAGCCGCATCTGCCGTCAGCACCTCCGGCAAAAAGGCCAGCGCCAGCACCAAAGCCGTCACTGCGTCCGTCGTCAAGTCCATCTCGGACACCACGACCGAAATCGACGGCAAGATCACCCGCACCACCGAAAACATCACCGAAACACTCTCCAACGGCAAGACACAGCAAAAGCAGGTCATCACCGAGACTTCCCGGCAGATGGTGGGCGGTGTGCTGAAGGACATCAAGACCGTCACCAGCATTGCTGCGGACGGCACCAAGACCGTCAAGCAGACCATGGAGACCGTCCGCGAGACCGCCAAGACGGTCACCTCCACCTTCGAGACGCTGGCAGACGGGGTCAAGACCACCACCCAGACCGTCACCGAGACCCTGACCGACGGCACCGAGACCCAGAAACAGGTCATCACCGAGGTCTACGACGACGTGGTGGACGGTGCCCTCGTGACGGTGGAGAAGATCAAGACCGTCGCGGCCGACGGCACCGTGCAGGTGGCCGAGCAGATCAAAAAGTCCAGCGAGAACACCTTCGACGGCCTGTGGAAGGAGCTGCAGACCGAAGCAGATACCGGCGTGCTGGGCACCTTCGATGATCTGTACACCGCCGTCAAGAATCAGGACTGGCTGAGCATCGGCAAGTGGGTGGCAAGCACCATCTACGGCGGTCTGACTGCCGACCAGAAAAAGCAGGTCAATGATTTTGCCCTTGGCATCGTGACTAAGCTCAACAAAGCGCTGGGCGGTGCCCGCGATCAGCTGGTGCAGGGAGCTATCGACCTTGGCGGGCAGATCGTGAACGGCCTGACCGGCGGCTTCTCTGAGGTCTGGCAGCAGGCGCAGGGCCTCGGCTCCACCCTGATAGAGATCTTCGGCGGGCTAAAAACACCGCTGAGCAATGCGGCCCTTGCCATCAGTCAGGGCCTGAGCGGCGGTCTGCTGTCCAGCTTCCCCACCATTTTTGCGGGCGTGGCCACCATGGTAGGCACTATCGGCGCAGCGTTTGAGGGAATGCTGACCGCCATTTCTGCCGCGCTGAGCGCGACTGTTTTCGGCATCCCGATGGGCCTGATCGTGGCAGCGGCAGCGGTCGCGCTGGGCGTTGCCATTGCGGCCATCGTGGGCAGCATGGGCGGCTCCAAAAAGAACGTAAGCCACGGCGGCGGTTCCTCTGGCGGCGGTTCGTCCGGCTCCGGCGGCATGGGCAGCGTGGACATCACCACCGGCACCGGCAGTCTGGAAGATGCCATCAACGCCAACACCAAGGCGCTGGAAAAGACCAACTCTGCCCTTGCCGATATGATCCGGCAGGCGGGGGCGCTGGTGCTTTCCGACAACATGCGTCTGGGCAGCACCGTGGTTGCATCCGGCACCGCACAGGTGGTGTCTGCTGCCAACAGCTACCACCGCGAGGGTGATACCAACATCACTCAGAACATTTACAGCAAGGCCCAGACGGCGGCAGACCTCCAGCGGGAAGCCCGCTGGGAAGCCGACAAGGCCAAGGCCCGCAAACGATGAAAGGAGGACACTGTGCTATTTAAGGACCATCTCAAAATCGTGACTGATGCCGGTGCCGTCCTGCATCTGGGCTGGGACTACGATGCCCCTTACGTTCTCGACCCGCTGAACGGGGTGGATGTGGACCTGCAGACCGCGCAGGGTGTCAATCAGATTGGCGACACCGTGGAGGGTCAGAGCGTCTCCGGCGTGTCCCGCACCCTCGATGTGGTGTTCTGGGGCGCGTATGCGCTGGACAATGCCCGGGCGTTCAGCAAAAAGCTGCCCTACTTCACCAAGGGCACCCTGTACTTTGGCGACCACTATTTCACCCGGTTCGTGCTGCAGAAAACGCCCTACTTTTCCAGCTACACGCCGCAGCCGCGCTGTTCGCTCATGCTCTACAGCGAAAAGCCCTTCTGGTACGACCTCAATGCCGTCAGCAGCGTGCTGGGCGGGTACGAAAAGGCGTTCTGCTTTCCTGTCTGCTACGACAGCCACATCTACGGCATCAAACGGGACGGCACGGCGGCAGTGCTGCGCAACGACGGTTCGCTGCCGGTGCCCTTCACGGCCACCCTGCGGTGCGACATGCCGGTGACACACCCCAAGGTGGTGGATCTGCAGACCGGGGCCTTCATCGGCTTTGACCTGACCCTGCAGCCGGACGAGACGCTGGAAATCTACCGCAGCACATCCGACCGGCTGGCCTGCACCCTGACCCGGGCAGGCGTGACCGAGAACATCTTTGCAAAGCTGGACGAGGACAGCACCCTCACCGAGCTGCAGCCCGGCGATAACATGCTGAGTATGCAGGCCGAGAACGGCTCCGGCTACCTGCAGGCATCCGTGAGCTTTTACCCGATGGAGGCGGGCATCCTGCCCGAACCGCTATGAGAATAGACGTTTTGGACGCAGAGACCCTTGCCCGCGTGGGCTGGGTAAAAGTATGGCACTCCCTCTACTGGGACAGCCCCTATTACTCCGAGGGCAGTTTTACCCTTGAGGTGCGGCCCACCGCCGAGAATCTGCAGCTTTTGCAGGAAGGGCGCTGGCTGGTGCGCAGCGACGAGAACCCCCGCATCCCCATGCGCATCTGCTCCCGCACCAACCAGAACGAGGACGCAAACCTTGTGGTGTCCGGCTACCCGGCCACGTGGCTGCTGACCAAGCGGGTGTCTGCGGTGAGCATCAAGAACCAGAACGCCGAAGCCGCAATGCGCAGCCTTGTGAGCGCCGCAAAGCCGTGGCCCCGCCTTGAGCTTGGCACCGAGTACGGCTTTGACACCACCTTTGAAAAACAGACCTCCGGCGGCAGTATTTTCGACTACTGCCAGACCATCGGGCAGGCGTGTGATCTGGGGTTCCGCATCGTGCTGGACGGCAAGGGCAGCAAGAAAAAGCTGCTCTTCGAGTGTTTCCGGCCCACCTTCGACCCGAACCGCAGATACAGCCCCCAGTGGGGCAATCTGCTGAATGCCGGGTGGAGCTTTGCCGACACCGACTACGCCAACGTGGCCCTTGTGCAGGGCGCTGGCGAAGGTGACGAGCGCGCTACCGTCTGGGTGGGCGATGTAAACGCCACCGGCGCTGATCGGCGAGAGCTGTACATCGATGCCCGGGACGTGCAGCCGGAGGACGGCGAGACCAGCACCAGCCAGAGCTATCTGGAAAAGCTGGCTGACCGGGGCGGCGAAAAGCTGCTGGCCCAGCTGCGCACCGGGTCCATCGAGTTTGACGTGGACGATGATACCCTGCAGGTGGGCGACGTGCTGAGCGCCAGCCTGCCCCAGCTGGGCTACACCGCCATGGTGCGGGTAGCTGACATCATCACCCAGAGCGAGGACAGCGGCACCACCCGCACCATCCGGCTGGGCACGCCCACATGGCACAAGACTTAGGAGGACTTTATGGCTGATATCATCACTTACCCCGAAAACGGCATCACCTACGATGCCGACGACGCTTCGGGTTACCTCGCCACCCGCCTGAGCGGCGTATACAGCGCCGAGGAGGATTTTGCCGTCACGGCACAGGGCGGCCTGAGCGTACAGGTGAGCGCCGGTCAGGCATGGGTGCGCCCGGCACGGTTCAAGGGCCGCAGCATCATCATGGAGCAGCCCACCACCGTGGTGCTCACCGAAGCGGACCCTGTACGCAGCCGCATTGACCGCATCGTGCTGCGCTACGATGCCGCCGCCAAAAAGACCAGCCTGCAGGTGCTGGAAGGTGTCCCGAATTCTGCCGGGCCTGCTGCCCCGGCCATCACCCGCACCGAGCTGATCTACGACCTCTGCCTTGCCGAGATCAAGCGCCCTGCAGGCTCCACCGCCGTTACCGTCGCCGACATCTACGACACGCGCGCAGATGAGACCGTCTGTGGCGTGATGCGGGATGGTGTGCATGGCATCCCGGCGGCAACGCTCATCCAGATGCTGCGGCAGAAGATCGCAGAGGTGGACAGCGGCAGTTTCTACACCAAAGAAGCCGTGGATGACATGCTGGCCGTGATTCAGGCACAGGTCGCAAAAGCTGGCGCGCCGACCGAACGTCTAGCCTTTGTCACGCAGGTTTCTGCAAACAGATGGGGCTGGAACCAAACCATGATCTGTGAAGCCACCATTCCTAAAGGTGTGGATTTCATCCGCATCACTCCGGATAATTTCGATTCTCCGTATGTGTTCCAGTTTTCTGCCAACAAGGACCTGAGCCTTACAGGCGGAAACAGCAAGGCGGTATCCGCGATCTGCGCATCTAATGCTAATTTCAAATACACTGCCAGCGACCGCAAGATCAAAATAACCGCCTACGATACCAGTATCGGCAGAACCTGCATTCAGGGATACAAATACGGCACTGCTGCCACTCCCTGTATCGTCTGGACTGAGGGCGACGGCACATCCGCTAAAGACCATAACATCGATTATATCGAGATCAAGGAGCGGTATAAAGTAACCAGCTCCGACGATAAGGACACCGTGGAAGCTGTTGCCCGCGTCGTGAAAGGCAGCACGTATACGACCGCCGGCGGTGCCACAGTCACTTTTGCCAGCGACGGCACCGCAACGGCCAAAGACTATTCCGGCACGCTTGTGGGCTACCGGTACATGACGCTGACAGAAGTTTCAGAGCAGGTAACATCCACTCAATCCGCTCTTGCGGACGCAGACGCTTTGAACCTTGACCAAGACTACCGCCTAACTCTTTTGGAGCTGGGCGTGACCGATGATGAAACCACCGCAT
>OLAI01000540.1_pt1 | contig 7429 bp, 6 predicted proteins | sample 1607841 | NCBI WGS metagenome assembly OLAI01 (sample SAMN02674697, study PRJEB24791) | human gut metagenome, SKBSTL033 | isolation source: stool | host: Homo sapiens | place: USA
GGCTATCTTTACGATTCAGTGTCGTGGAGTGTGGGTGCAGTGCGGCGGTCACACGAAACCAAGAGAAACCACTGAATCGGAGAATTCAAGTTGCCTACTATTGAACAGCTCGTCCGTAAGGGACGTCAGGCAAAGCCGAAGAAGTCCAAGACTTTGGCACTGAAGGGAAGCCCGCTGCGTCGTGGCGTGTGCACCCGTGTTTACACCACCACCCCGAAGAAGCCGAACTCGGCTCTGCGTAAGGTCGCTCGTGTGCGCCTGTCCTCGGGCATCGAAGTCACCGCCTACATTCCGGGCGAAGGCCACAATCTGCAGGAGCACTCCGTTGTTCTGATCAGAGGCGGACGTGTTAAGGACTTACCTGGTACAAGATACCACATCATCAGAGGTACTCTTGATACTGCAGGTGTTGCTAACAGAAAACAGGCCCGTTCTAAATACGGCGCTAAGAGACCGAAAAAGAAATAATTCTAAAAAGGTTTCATAAGAATTTTAAGAACTGATCCTATTGTTTAGGACAGCAGGAATTAATCAATCGAAAATTCACGGAAGACTAGAACTATGAATTTGTACGGTATTCCATATACCCTGCCGGTTGCGGGTTAAATATAGGACCTTACCAGTGCGAACATGCAATAGTTATCTGCGTGAGTACCGATGATTTAATCACAATGATTAAGGAGGGAAGTAACGTGCCACGTAAAGGACATACTCAGAAAAGAGACGTTCTGGCAGATCCAATGTACAACAATAAAGTGGTTACCAAACTTATCAATAACATCATGTTAGACGGTAAGAAAGGTGTTGCTCAGAAAATTGTATACGGTGCATTCACCAGAGTAGAGGAAAAAGCTGGTAAACCAGCAATTGAAGTATTTGAAGAGGCTATGAACAACATCATGCCAGTTCTCGAGGTAAAAGCAAGACGTATCGGTGGTGCTACTTATCAGGTTCCGATCGAGGTAAGAGCAGACAGACGTCAGGCACTTGCTCTTCGTTGGCTTACAATGTTCTCACGTAAGAGAGGCGAGAAGACAATGGAAGAAAGACTGGCTAATGAGCTTCTGGACGCAATGAACAACACAGGTGCATCCGTTAAGAGAAAAGAAGACATGCACAAGATGGCTGAGGCAAATAAAGCATTTGCTCACTATCGCTTCTAATATAGGAGGAAAATCCATTGGCTAAAGAGGGAAGAGAATATCCATTAGAGCGTACCAGAAATATTGGTATTATGGCTCATATCGATGCGGGTAAAACAACTCTTACAGAACGTATCCTGTATTATACAGGTGTCAACTATAAGATTGGTGATACTCATGAAGGTACTGCTACCATGGACTGGATGGAGCAGGAGCAGGAGCGTGGTATCACCATCACCTCCGCAGCTACCACTTGCTACTGGAGCCACTCTGAGACTCAGAAGGACCCTGTTGCATTCAAGAAGAATCGTCACCGCATCAACATCATCGACACCCCGGGCCACGTGGACTTCACCGTTGAGGTCCAGCGTTCCCTGCGCGTGCTGGACGGTTCTGTGACCGTTCTGGCTGCAAAGGGCGGTGTTGAGCCGCAGTCTGAGACCGTTTGGCGTCAGGCTGACGAGTACAAGGTTCCCCGTATGGTGTACGTCAACAAGATGGACACCATGGGTGCTGACTTCTTCCGCTGCATCAAGATGCTGCACGATCGTCTGCACGCAAACGGCGTGGCAATCCAGCTGCCTATCGGTCAGGAGGATACCTTCCGCGGTATCGTTGACCTGGTCGATATGAACGCTGAGGTCTACTACGACGACATGGGCAACGACATGCGCTGCGAGCCCATTCCCGAGGATATGGTCGAGCAGGCTGAGGAGTATCGCAACATCCTGATCGAGGCTGTTGCTGAGAACGACGAAGAGCTCATGGAAAAGTACCTCGAGGGCGAGGAGATCACCCGTGCCGAGCTGAAGGCTGCGATCCGCAAGGAGACCATCGCTAACACGCTGGTTCCCGTTGTCTGCGGTTCTTCCTACAAGAACCGCGGCGTGCAGAAGCTGCTGGACGCTATCGTTGACTATATGCCCGCTCCTACCGATGTCCCTGACATCAAGGGCGTGAATCCCGAGACTGAGGAAGAGGAGACCCGTCCGTCTTCTGACGACGCTCCCTTCGCAGCTCTGGCCTTCAAGATCGCTACCGACCCGTTCGTTGGTAAGCTGGCATACTTCCGTGTTTACTCCGGTAAGGTTGAGGCAGGTACCACTGTCTACAACTCCGTGAAGGACAGCAAGGAGCGTATGGGCCGCATCCTGCAGATGCATTCTAACCACCGCAAGGATATCGACTGCTGCTACGCAGGTGATATCGCTGCTGTTGTCGGTCTGAAGAACACCACTACCGGTGACACTCTGTGTGATGAGAATCATCCCATCATTCTGGAGTCCATGAAGTTCCCCGAGCCTGTTATCCGCGTTGCCATCGAGCCTAAGACCAAGGCCGGCAACGAGAAGATGGGCATCGCGCTGGCAAAGCTGGCCGAAGAGGATCCGACCTTCAAGACCTACACTGACGAAGAGACCGGTCAGACCATCATCGCCGGTATGGGCGAGCTGCACCTGGAGATCATCGTTGACCGTCTGCTGCGTGAGTTCAAGGTTGAAGCAAACGTGGGTGCACCTCAGGTTGCTTACCGTGAGACCATCCGCAAAGAGGCCAACCAGGAGACCAAGTACGCACGTCAGTCCGGTGGTAAGGGCCAGTACGGTCATGTTAAGATCAAGATCGAGCCCAACGAGCCCGGCAAGGGTTACGAGTTCGTCAACGCCATCGTTGGCGGTGCCATCCCGAAGGAATACATCCCGGCTATCGACAACGGTATCCAGGGTGCTATGAAGTCCGGCGTTCTGGCAGGCTATCCTGTCGTTGACGTCAAGGTCACCCTGTGGGATGGTTCTTATCATGAGGTCGACTCCTCTGAAATGGCCTTCTCCATTGCTGGTTCTATGGCGTTCAAGGATGCTATGCGCAAGGCTGATCCTATCATCACTGAGCCTATCATGAAGGTTGCAGTTATCGTTCCCGATGAGTATCTGGGCGATGTTATCGGCGACTTGAATGCACGCCGTGGTCAGATCCAGGGCATGGAAGCTATGGCTGGTACTCAGCGCGTCAATGCATTTGTGCCTCTGGCTCAGATGTTCGGCTACGCTACCGACCTGCGTTCCAAGACTCAGGGCCGTGGCCAGTATGTCATGGAGCCGTCTCACTACGAGCCGGTGCCCAAGAACATTGCTGACCAGATCATCGCTGGCCGCACCAAGGGCTGATTCCTGAAAAATGGATAAAGATTTTGCCGGGGTAGTGTAACCTCGGCAAAATTTCCTGTAAAAGCACTTGATTTTACAGGGCAAATTTAGTAGAATAGCCTTGCAATGCAATGTCTGCATCTTGCAGGGTTGTTGTAACCAAATATCAAAACCTAAATTAAGGGAGGATATTCCAATGGCTGAAAAGGCAAAGTTCGACCGTTCTAAGCCGCATGTTAACATCGGCACCATCGGTCACGTTGACCACGGCAAGACCACTCTGACCGCCGCTATCACCAAGTACCTGGCTCTGAAGGGCGACGCAGACTTCATGGATTATGCCAACATCGATAAGGCTCCTGAGGAGCGTGCTCGTGGTATCACGATCAACTCCGCTCACGTTGAGTATCAGACCGACGCTCGTCACTATGCTCACGTTGACTGCCCGGGCCATGCTGACTACGTTAAGAACATGATCACTGGTGCTGCTCAGATGGACGGCGCTATTCTGGTCGTTGCTGCTACCGATGGTCCCATGCCCCAGACCCGTGAGCACATCCTGCTGGCTCGTCAGGTCGGCGTGCCCTATATCGTTGTGTTCATGAACAAGTGCGATATGGTCGACGACGAAGAGCTGCTGGATCTGGTCGAGATGGAGATCCGTGAGCTGCTGACCGAGTACGACTTCCCCGGCGACGACACCCCGATCATTCGTGGTTCCGCTCTGAAGGCTCTGGAGTCTACCTCCACTGATCCCAATGCTCCCGAGTATGCTTGCATCAAGGAGCTGATGGACGCTGTTGACACCTATATCCCCAACCCCGATCGTGAGGAAGACAAGCCCTTCCTGATGCCCATCGAGGATGTCATGACCATTTCTGGCCGTGGTACTGTTGCAACCGGTCGTGTTGAGCGTGGTATTGCTAAGGTTGGCGATGCTATGGAGATCGTCGGCATCAAGCCCGATCGTCTGAGCACCACCATCACCGGTCTGGAGATGTTCCGTAAGTCTCTGGACTTCGCTGAGGCTGGCGATAACATCGGCGCTCTGCTGCGTGGTGTTGATCGTACCCAGATCGAGCGTGGTCAGGTTCTGGCTAAGCCCGGTTCCGTGCACCCCCACAAGACCTTCGAGTCTCAGGTGTACGTTCTGACCAAGGACGAAGGCGGCCGTCACACCCCGTTCTTCTCCAACTATCGTCCTCAGTTCTACTTCCGCACCACCGACGTGACCGGTATCATCACTCTGCCCGAAGGCACTGAGATGTGCATGCCCGGCGATAACGTCATGATGCACGTTGAGCTGCTGACCCCTGTTGCTATGGAAGAGGGCCTGCGTTTCGCTATCCGTGAGGGTGGCCGTACCGTTGGTTCTGGCGTTGTTGGCAAGATCATTGAGTGATTTTGACCCTTCGCGCCTTTCCTAAGGCTAAAGGTTAAACTTACGAGAGACCTTCCCATTCCGGAGAGTGGGAAGGTCTCTTTTTGGTTTAGATCCTCTGTCCGTAAGGGCAGGGGATTTTTTTGCGGCATGTCACAACTCTTTGTTTACAAAACAAGGTTGTTCTGGTATACTGAAAAAGGAAATGCTGGAAAAGTCCTATCGGCTGGTGCTGAGGGGATTCAGCAAAAAAGAAGCAGCGTGAACTTCTGGATGGGGTGAAGAGTAATGCCGTTTGATTATAAGAAAGAGTACAGGGAATTTTATCTCCCGCCGAAAAAACCGCACCTGATTACGATACCGCGTATGAATTTTGTGGCAGTGCACGGCAAGGGCGACCCGAATGTTCCGGATGGAGCCTATCAGGAGGCTATGGGAGTGCTGTATGGCATTGCTTTCACCATCAAAATGAGCTATAAGGGCAGCCACAAGATGGACGGCTATTTTGAATATGTGGTTCCACCGTTGGAGGGCTTGTGGCATCAGAAGGGCGTGGATGGCGTTGACTATGCACATAAAGAAACATTTGAGTGGACATCCATGATCCGACTGCCAGAATTCGTGACGCCGGAAGCGTTTGATTGGGCCGTACAGGAAGCAACGGCAAAAAAGAAAAAGGATTTTTCCAAGGCGGAATTTCTGACCTATGACGAGGGACTTTGCGTTCAGTGCCTGCATATCGGCCCCTATGATGAAGAACCGAAAACGCTGGCGCAGATGGATGCCTTTGCCGTAGAGCAGGGGTATACGCTTGATTTTTCAGAGACACGCTTCCACCACGAAATTTATCTGAGTGATCCTCGCCGCGCTGCACCGGGAACACTGAAAACAGTTCTGCGGCATCCCATACGTGAAAAATAAAAACAGGAAAATTCACAAATGATGTCGCTTTTATTTGGCAGATGTGCTATACTGATTTTATCTGTAGAAACACATTGAATGGATAAGGGAGGAGAGAACTTCATGCAGCATGAAACTGTCATCGTGCTGGACTTTGGCGGCCAGTACAATCAGCTGATCGCGCGCCGCGTCCGCGAGAACAATGTCTACTGTGAAATCTATTCCTATAAAACCGATCTGTCGGTTATCAAGGCAAAGAACCCCAAGGGTATCATCTTTACCGGTGGCCCCAACAGCGTTTATCTGGAAGATTCCCCCACGATCGACCCTGAGATCTTCAACTGGGGTGTACCTGTGCTGGGCATCTGCTACGGCAGCCAGCTGATGATGCATCTGCTGGGCGGCCATGTCTGCCGCGCACCGGAGCGCGAGTACGGCAAGACTGAGGTGTTCGTGGACACGAACAGCAAGATGTTCACCGATGTGCAGCCCTCCACCATTTGCTGGATGAGCCACAACGACTATATTGAGCAGGCAGCGCCCGGCTTTAAGATCACTGCTCACACGGTCAACTGCCCGGTAGCTGCGGCAGAGAACGCCGAGAAGGGCCTGTACGCGGTCCAGTTCCATCCGGAAGTGCTGCACACTGCGGAAGGCAAGAAGATGCTGCGCAACTTCGTGTACAACGTCTGCGGCTGTACCGGCGACTGGAAGATGGACTCCTTTGTGGAGAACAACGTCAAGGCCCTGCGTGAGCGCATCGGCGATGGCAAGGTGCTGTGCGCCTTGTCCGGCGGCGTGGATTCCTCCGTTCTGGCAGCTATGCTGGCTAAGGCCATCGGCAAGCAGCTGACCTGCGTGTTTGTGGATCACGGTCTGCTGCGTAAGAACGAGAAGGAAGAGGTCTGCTCTGTATTCGGCCCGGGCAATGCCAACGGCTTTGATATCAACTTTATCTGTGTGGATGCCCGCGAACGCTACTTTGCAAAGCTGGCTGGTGTTACCGAGCCGGAGCGCAAGCGCAAGATCATCGGCGAAGAGTTCATCCGTGTGTTTGAAGAGCAGGCCAAGAAAATCGGCAAGGTGGATTTCCTGGCACAGGGTACCATTTATCCGGATGTCGTTGAGAGCGGTCTGGGCGGTGAGTCCACTGTTATCAAGAGCCACCACAACGTCGGCGGTCTGCCCGACACCGTGGACTTCAAGGAGTTGGTGGAGCCGCTGCGCAACCTGTTCAAAGACGAGGTGCGTCAGGCTGGCCGTGAGCTGGGCCTGCCCGAATATCTGGTCAGCCGTCAGCCGTTCCCCGGCCCGGGCCTTGGCATCCGCATCATCGGCGAAGTGACCCCGGAGAAGGTGGCTATCGTGCAGGATGCCGACGCGATCTGGCGTGAGGAGATCGCAAAGGCAGGTCTGGATAAGGAGATCAGCCAGTACTATGCAGCCTTGACCAACATGCACAGTGTGGGCGTCATGGGCGACGAGCGCACCTATGATTACGCTGTGGCCCTGCGTGCTGTGACCACCACCGACTTCATGACCGCGGAGAGCTATAATATGCCCTGGGATGTTCTGGGCACTGTCACCAGCCGCATCGTCAATGAGGTCAAGCATGTGAACCGCGTGTTCTATGATTGCACCGGTAAGCCGCCGGCAACCATTGAGCTCGAGTAATCTGCAAAACCTGAAAAGTATTGATACAATGCGATATTTTGAGAACCAAAAGGTGCTCTGATACTGCTTTGATACTATCAGACGATTATTCATAAAGAGAGACACAAAAATGCCCTCTGAGAAACGGTAAGTTTTTCAGAGGGCATTTTTGTGTCTTTTATTCTTTACGCCACTTTTTCTTCGGC
>OLAI01000548.1_pt1 | contig 7393 bp, 4 predicted proteins | sample 1607841 | NCBI WGS metagenome assembly OLAI01 (sample SAMN02674697, study PRJEB24791) | human gut metagenome, SKBSTL033 | isolation source: stool | host: Homo sapiens | place: USA
TTCTCCCCTGCGAGCAGCCTGTGTGAACAAAGGCGCTGACCCCGCCTTCCAGTAATGCATGGCCGTTTTGCCCACGTTACGGGGCTGCGTATGTATGTACGCTGGGAGTGGCTGCCCTGTGCAGCAAACGAAGTGGTATCGCGGAGTATTCCATACACGATGTGCAGTGTATGTGAAGGCCTTCGTCTTCGATGGTTCGTCCCAAATGGAACGAACGCAGGAAGACGGGGCCTTTTTTACACCCTGCCGCCCCCATGCCGCTGACATTTGCCGGATGCCAAAAAAGGAAAGAGGTAAAAACAATGAATACGCTGGTCATCGTATTGATCGCAGCCGTGTGTCTGTTTGGCGCTTATATGCTTTACGGCCGCTGGCTGGCAAACAAGTGGGGCATCGACCCCTCTGCCAAGACCCCGGCAGTTGTCCATGAGGACGGCCGGGACTACGTTCCCACCGACGGCTGGACCGTGTTTGCACACCAGTTCAGCTCCATTGCCGGTGCAGGCCCTGTTACCGGTGCGATCCAGGCCGCTGCTTTCGGCTGGCTGCCGGTGCTGCTGTGGGTGCTGCTGGGCGGCATCTTCTTCGGTGCTGTCACCGACTTCGGCGCTCTGTATGCTTCCGTTAAGAACGACGGCAAGAGCATGGGCATGCTGATCGAGAAGTACATCGGCAAGACCGGCCGCAAGCTGTTCCTGCTGTTCTGCTGGCTGTTCTGCGGCATCGTCATTGCCGCCTTTGCCGACATGGTGGCCGGCACCTTCAATGCCTACGGTGCTGACGGTGCTCTGGTGGAGGCTGCCCAGACCAACGGTGCTGCCGGCATGGTCTCCATCATGTTCATGGTGTTCGCCGTGGTCTTTGGCCTGCTGCAGAAGAACCTGCACTTCACCGGCTGGAAAGAGAATGTGATCAGCATCGTATTCATCGTGCTGTCCTTTGTGGTGGGTGCAAACTTCCCCATCATTCTGGGCAAGGCTGCATGGAGCTACATCACCTTTGTGTACATCTTCTTTGCCGCTGTCCTGCCCATGTGGCTGCTGAAGCAGCCCCGTGACCACATGACCACCTTTATGTTCGTGGCCATGATCGTGGGTGCTGTTCTGGGCCTGATCGTCAACCATCCCGTCATGAACCTGCCGGTGTTCACTGGCTTTACCAACGCCAAGCTGGGCACCATGTTCCCCATCCTGTTCGTTACCGTTGCCTGCGGCGCTGTTTCCGGTTTCCACAGTCTGGTGTCTTCCGGCACTTCCTCCAAGACCGTTACCAATGAGAAGGATATGCTGAAGGTCGGCTACGGTGCCATGGTGCTGGAAAGCCTGCTGGCTGTCATCGCCCTGTGTGTTGCCGGTGCTTCTGCTGCTGCAGACGGCACCCCCGCAGACGGCACTCCGTTCCAGATCTTCAGCCGCGGCGTTGCCAGCTTCTTCGTGGGCTTTGGCCTGGACCAGCACTTTGCCTCTGTGTTTATGACCATGTGCGTTTCCGCACTGGCCCTGACCAGTCTGGATGCTGTGGCCCGTATCGGCCGCATGAGCTTCCAGGAGCTGTTCAGCGTGGACGACATGGAGCATGCTGAGGGCTGGCGCAAGCTGCTGTGCAACGTGTACTTCTCCACCTTCCTGACTCTGGCTTTCGGCTTCCTGCTGACCAAGATCGGCTACGCCAACATCTGGCCCCTGTTCGGTTCTGCAAACCAGCTGCTGAGCGCTCTGGTTCTGGCCACTCTGTGCGTGTTCCTGAAGGTCACCGGCCGCAGCAACAAGATGATCTTCCCTCCGCTGGTCATCATGCTGTGCGTCACCTTCACCGCTCTGGTGCAGCGCCTGATCGCTATGGTCAAGGCCATCAGCAATGCCGCTGCTGTCACCATCCCCGCTGGCGAGACCACTTGGGGTGCTGTGTTCATTGCAAACGGCCTGCAGCTGATCCTGGCCGTGCTGCTGATCGTTCTGGGCCTGAACATCGTGTTCCACTCCTTCAAGGCCTATAAGAATGCTGAGCACAACAGCGAAGCAAAGGTCTGAGTTTCAGATCCTGCTGAACTGAATCTGTAAATGCAAACTGCCGCTGACGGCGTAAAAACCGTCAGCGGCAGTTTTTGTTGCTGTAAGCTTCTATGATTTGAAATGGCCTCCGCGTGCGCTCTGGCCATAAGCAGAGGAAAATTTATTTGATATTGTGGTTTGGAAACGACTGCGGTCGTTTCCAAACCATTTTTTCACAGAAAGAGTCCCAAAGATAAAATGCATAGTCACCACAAAAAATGCAGTGTACGGTCACGACCTTTCCCGTGAAAAAGCGCACGCGGCGGCTATTCTAAATCAAAAATCAAACGTTCGTTTCTTCCCACGTTTGAAGGACCGCCATCTGCACTGGGGTGTGGAACCAGTGCTCCCCGCCTTCCATGATCGTCAGATGCGCCCCGCTTTCCTGACGGAAGCGCTCGATCATGGTGCGGCTGGTCAGGGCATCCCTGTCACCATACAGCACCTGCGTGCGGCCATGCCAGTGCAGCGGATGTTCCCGCACCCAGCACAGATACGGCCATGAGAGGGTCTCCCCAAGATCCGTGGGGATCTCCCCTGCCCGCTGCAGCTGTTCCTCGGTCACATGGGCACATTGCATCATATTCGTGATGAGAGCTTCCATATCTACCACCGGAGAGACCAGCAGGGCCTGTTCCGGCGCGTCTCCCTGCAGCGCCTGCATGGCAAGCCACGCGCCGATGCTCACGCCATACAGCCGGATATGCGCCCACACCGGCTTCATGCGGGCGTATACGGCTTCTATCTCCGGCACAGCCACCCACGGCAGAAGCCGCTCAGGGCTGTTTTTCCGTGCGCCATGCTCGGGCAGGTCGATAGCCAGCACCTGCCAGCCCGCTTCACAGGCTGTAGCGGCAAAACGTTCTGCCTCTTCCTTGCAGCCGTTCTTACCATGGAGATAGAGGTAAACATTCCGGCTCCGGCTGCCGTACAGGATGGCAGGGATGCCCGCAAGAGTCATGGTTTGTTTTTTCATAAGGGATTCTCCTTATCCGATCCTGCTCTCCATTCGGAGAGACGTTTTGTTTACACTGCGCATTGCTTTTCGTCCTCCCTTCTTTCTGTTTTCTCTATGATAGCACATCCGCCCGCCAAACACAAACAAAAAAGGAGCCGCAGTGCCCTGTTACGGGTACTGCAGCTCCCAATTCAACTTTGGAAGTTAAATTACTTCACCATGCTTGCAACTTCAGCAGCGAAGTCGTCAGCACGCTTCTCCAGGCCCTCGCCCTTGACGAAGTGGGTGAACTTGATGACCTTGATGTCGCCGCCCAGGTCCTTAGCGACCTTAGCGGTGTACTGAGCAACGGTCAGGTCGCTGTCCTTGACGAACTCCTGATCGACCAGGCAGTTCTCCTTGAAGAACTTCTTGATCTTGCCCTCGATCATCTTCTGCTTCACAGCCTCGGGCTTGTTAGCGGTCTTGGGATCGCCAGCCATCTGAGCCAGCATGATCTCCTTCTCCTTGGCCACGACCTCAGCAGGGACAGAAGCCTCATCGACATAGCCGGGGTTTGCAGCTGCGACCTGCATGGCGATGTCCTTGCCGTAGGTAACGAACTCGTCCTTAGCCTCGATGCCGTTGGTGGTCTCGAAGTTGACCAGAATGCCGTGGGTGCCGCCGCCATGGACGTATGCAGAGCAAACGCCCTCGTAACGGACGAAGCGGCGAACCTTGATGTTCTCCTTGATGACCAGGATCAGGTTCTTCAGAGCCTCGTCCACGGTCTCGCCGTTCTCGGTCTTGCAAGCCATCAGAGCCTCAACATCAGCAGGGTTCTGCTTCATGATGACCTGAGTAGCCTCCTTGACGAAAGCAACGAACTTGTCGTTCTTGGCGACGAAGTCGGTCTCAGCGTTGACCTCGATGACAACACCGACCTTGCACTCGGGGCAGTAATCAGCGTAGACCATGCCCTCAGCAGCAATACGGCCAGCCTTCTTGGCAGCGGTAGCCAGACCACGCTCACGCAGGATCTCGATTGCCTTCTCGAAGTTGCCGTCAGCCTCGGTCAGAGCCTTCTTGCACTCCATCATGCCGCAGTCGGTCTGCTTGCGCAGTTCCATAACGTCCTTTGCAGAAATAGCCATTTTCGTATTCTCCCTTACACGTTATTTTGTTGTTTGTGGGATGGGAAATCAGGCGTTTGCTGCATCCTCAGCGGGAGCGGCCTCCTGGTTGCCCTGCTTGCCTTCCAGCACAGCGTCAGCCATAGCGCCAGCGATCAGCTTGACAGCGCGGATTGCGTCGTCGTTGCCGGGGATCACGTAATCGATCTCGTCGGGGTTGCAGTTGGTATCAACGATAGCCACGATGGGGATGTTCAGCTTGCGGGCCTCAGCAACAGCGATGCGCTCCTTGTGAGGATCAACGATGAACATAGCCTTCGGCAGGGTCTTCATGTTCTTGACACCGCCCAGGTACTTGTCCAGCTTCTCCATCTCCAGCTCCAGCTTGGCAACTTCCTTCTTGGGCAGCAGCTCGAAGGTGCCGTTCTCCTTCATCTTAGCCAGCTGATCCATACGGTCGATGCGCTTGCGGATGGTGCGGAAGTTGGTCAGCATACCGCCCAGCCAGCGAGCATTGACATAGTGCATGCCGCAGCGCAGAGCCTCGTCACGGATGGACTCCTGAGCCTGCTTCTTGGTGCCGACGAACAGGATGTCGCCGCCCTCAGCTGCAACTTCCTTCACGTAGTTGTAAGCCTCGTCCAGCTTCTTCACGGTCTTCTGCAGATCGATGATATAGATGCCGTTGCGCTCGGTGAAGATATACTTCGCCATCTTGGGGTTCCAACGACGGGTCTGGTGACCGAAGTGCACACCTGCCTCGAGAAGCTGCTTCATAGAAACGACTGCCATAGTAAAAATACCTCCAGATATTGTTTTGCCTCCGCACACCGTGATCCCGGGCCGTATCGGACGGTTCGGGACTGCCCTCCACCCATTTGGGCACAAAAGGGCATAGTGATGCGTGTGTAATGCCTTGTTATAATATCACAAACAAACGCCGGTTGCAAGAGTTTTTCTCTGTTTTTTACAAAGAAATCGTCTGTTTTTCGCTCATTTGCCTGTGTCCACGCCGCTCAGGCCCGCAAGGCCCATGCGCTGCAGGGCGTATCCCCTGCCGAACATCAGGTCGTACTGCAAAAGCCAGTGCTCTGCGCACCACCGCTGCTGGAACTCGGTGGGCTCCTGCGTGGTGGTGCCGTCCAGATTCATGGTGGTTCCGCGGGTATTGGTGCGGCTGGCCACACGCAGCTGACGGTTCAGGAACTGGAAGTAGAGCGGCTCTTCCAGACCGTAAATGTCCATCATCACCGGCGAGATATCGTAAGCGGCAATGGTGCCAAGGTCCACCTGCTGCTGGCTGTAGTTGGACCACATCAGCAGCGTGGTCTGGTGCAGGCGGGGGTCTGCGCTGGAATCGCTGGCATAGCCGGTAGTGGTGTAGACATCGTAATTGGAATCGATGGGGTTATAGTGGTCGCCCCAGAACACCAGAATGACCGGCTCGTCCACCTGCGAGAAGTATTCGGTCAGTTTGCCCATCATGGCATCTGCATCCCGGATGCCGGTAGCAAAATCTTCCAGCGCGCCCACGGTGCTGGGCTTGAGGCCCGCCGGGTGGGACAGCACCTTTACGCGCTCGTCGTCCGGGTAGTTGTCCTTGTTATAATTGGTATGGTTCTGCATGGTGACAGCGTGCAGGAAGATGGGCTTGTCCGAGCTGGACTTCATGCTCTGGTACTGCTGGATGATCTGGTCGGCCATGGAATCATCGGTGACAAGGCCGTTGGTCCAGTAGTGCTTGCGCACCTTGGTCACGCCATGCATATCCTCAAGGCTGATAAAATCGTCAAAGCCGAGGTTGGGGTAAGCCTTGTCGCGGCTCCAGTATTTTGCCCAGAAGCAGTGCACGGCTGCGGTCTGGTAGCCCTTGAGCTTGAGGTAATTGGGCATGGCGAACATGGGCTTGGTCACATGCTGCTGGTAGGGCTTGCTGCCGCTGGGCAGGAAGGACACCGAGTAGCCGGTAAGGGCTTCAAACTCCACATCGCAGGTGCCGCCGCCAAAACTGGGGCTGTAGGCCCGGCCATAGGCACTGGTCTGCTGCAGCCTGTGGAGGTTGGCGGAAACGTCTGTGTCAAACTGATAGCCGTACTGCTCCAGCTCCGAGACGTCCCAATAGGACTCGTCCATCACATAGAGGATGGTCGGCTTCTGCACGGCCTCGTCCGCCGGGATGGTTGCCCCGTAGGACTCCGGGTAGAGCGGGCTGGTGGAGTACTTTTCCCCCGCCTCCACGTCATCCAGGATTTCGTTGACCGCCTCTTCCGAATATTCCTCGGGTTTATCAATTTCCAGATTGGTCAGGTTGGTCAGAAAGCTGGTGATGACGCCATAGTAGCGGTAATAACGGTCCTGCATCCAGGCGTCCGGCAGGATGCCAAGGCTCTCCGTCACGGCGGACTGCAAAAAGACGCAGAACACCAGCGCGCAGCCGGCTGCCGCGCTGGCGGCAAAGCCTGCCACCCGCTGAGGCCAGCCCAGCTTTGCCCGCTTCCGGTAGAGGAAGAACGAACCCACCGTCAGCACCAGCACCACCACGATGGAAACGGTCATGCTGGTCTGGATATGGATGCCGGCCGCCGAGGCCACGCCAGCCGCCTCCGAGACCTGCATCAGGTCCCACGGCAGGAACGGCTCACCCCGCAGCTGAAGGGTGTAGAAATCCACCGTGGCGGGCAGACAGCCCAGCAGGGCCGACAGGAGGGTGGCCAGCGGGGCGAAGCGGGTGAGCCAGTCCACCGCCATCCAGACGAGGAAGAGCAGCCCCCACGCCAGCAGGTAGGCTTCTGGGTGGGGAAAGATGTACTGTACAAAGGTATCTCCGCTCAGGGTGCCGCGGGCGATGTACTCGGTGAGCACCAGAAACAGAAGGGTGGCCGCAGGCGGAAACAGCAGCCGCGCCCCGTGCAGCCGGAGGGACGCAGCACTCGGATGGTGTGTCATAAAGAAGTTCCTTTCACTTCTGCGTTTTTCTTATTATTTTTATTTGAGGCGGCAGACTCCGCCCCAGTCCTCTATTATAATCATCCCGCCTCCAAAATCCAGCCCTGACGGGCAAAAAACGGGTGAAAATCTTTCATCCGTTCAGCCACTGATGCAATTTATCCAGCAGTCCCCCGCGGGAGGGCGGCGGGGCGGGGATGTCCGTCCGCACGAGGATGGCGTCCAGACCGATGCGCTCGATGTCGGCCCACGGGATGGTCAGGGTCTCGTCCCGGCCCAGCAGCCCGAAGAGCCGGGGCCGCCCCAGCAGAAGCAGGCTCCCGATG
>OLAI01000559.1_pt1 | contig 7219 bp, 5 predicted proteins | sample 1607841 | NCBI WGS metagenome assembly OLAI01 (sample SAMN02674697, study PRJEB24791) | human gut metagenome, SKBSTL033 | isolation source: stool | host: Homo sapiens | place: USA
CAGACGTGTGCTCTTCCGATCTAGGCGGTCATATCCATAACCTTCAGGTTGCGACGATAAACTTCATCGAAGGTGATTTCGTCGAACTTCTCTGCGGCGGGGTCTTTCTCCGGATCGGCCGTATAGACGCCGTCTACGCGCGTACCCTTGAGCATGACGTCGGCTTCGATCTCGATGCCGCGCAGCGCCGATGCAGAGTCGGTCGAGAAATAGGGGTTCGACGTGCCGCCGCCGATGATGACTACGTATCCGGCTTCGAGGTAGTCGAGCGCCTTGGCTTTCGAGTAATACTCTCCGATGGGTTCCATCCGGATCGAGGTGAGGACTTTCGCTTTCACGCCGTTGTCCTCGAGGGCCGACTGCAGGGCCAGCGAGTTGATAATCGTGGCCAGCATCCCCATCTGGTCGCCTTTCACGCGGTCGAACCCCTTGCGGGCGCCCTGAAGTCCCCGGAAGATGTTGCCGCCGCCGATGACGATGCCTACCTGAACTCCCGTTCCGACGACGGCTTTGATTTGCTCCGCATAGCTGTGGAGCACGTCGGTCGAAAGACCGTATTTTTGAGTCCCTTGCAGGGATTCGCCGCTGAGTTTCAGGAGTATTCTGTTGTATTTCATAAGCGGAGCGGAATTTGATAATGCGAAGATAGGAAAAATTTCGAAAAAATGTCGTTTTTTAATGCTATCTTTGCCTATCCATGATGCATTCGGAATATAAATGGCTCGATCGGATTGATTCGCCCGATGACTTGAAGAAGTTGTCGGGCTCTGACTTGCGTCAGTATTGCGACGAACTGCGTCAGTACATCATCGAACAATGTTCGTCCAATCCGGGACACCTGGCTTCGAGCCTGGGGGCGGTGGAGCTTGCCGTCGCTCTGCACTACGTATTCAATACTCCTGACGATAAAATCGTGTGGGACGTGGGGCATCAGACCTATGCCCATAAAATCATTACCGGGCGCCGCGAGGCGTTTCGGACCAATCGCAAGCTGGGCGGTATCAGCGGCTTCCCGCGTATGTCCGAGAGTCCTTACGACGCTTTCGGCGGCGGACATGCCTCCGTGTCGATTTCGGCGGCGTTCGGTATGGCCAAAGCTGCGGAACTCAAGGGCGAGCAGCGGCAGGTGGTGGCCGTGATCGGCGACGGTTCGATGACGGGCGGTCTGGCGTTCGAGGGGCTGAACAACGCCGGTGCGAGCAAGCAGACCAACCTGCTGGTCATTCTCAACGATAACAACATGGCCATCGACCAGGCTACCGGGGCCTTGAAGAACTACCTGGTCAAGATTTCGACGTCGAGGCGCTACAACGCTATCAAACGCCGTTTGTGGCGGATTTTGTCCCATACGCCGGCTGTTTTGCGGTTTTGTCAGAAAGCGGGCAATGCTGTCAAGCAAGGGCTGTTGAAGAACAGCAATCTGTTCGAAAGTCTGAATTTCCGCTATTTCGGTCCGATCGACGGACATAATCTGCCGGAACTGGTGCGGGTGCTGGCGGCCTTGCGGCGCATCGAGGGTCCCAAGCTGCTGCATGTGATGACCGTAAAAGGAAAGGGCTATAAGCCTGCCGAGTGCAATAAGCCGGTATGGCACGCTCCGGGCAAATTCAACCCGGAAACGGGCGAGCGGATCGTCAGCAAGACCGAAGTGGCCCGATACCAGGATGTTTTCGGCCAGACGCTGCTCGAACTGGCCCGTGCCGACGAGCGGATCGTGGGGATAACGCCCGCCATGCCGTCGGGCAGTTCGATGAATATTCTGATGAAAGAGATGCCGGAGCGTTGTTTCGACGTAGGTATCGCCGAAGGACATGCCGTGACTTTCTCCGCCGGACTGGCGGCTGCGGGCATGGTGCCTTTCTGCAACATCTATTCGAGTTTCATGCAGCGGGCTTATGACAATGTGATTCACGACGTGGCGATTCAGCGTCTTCCGGTGGTCATGTGCCTTGACCGGGGCGGTCTGGTGGGTGAGGACGGAGCGACGCATCACGGCGCTTTCGATCTGGCCTATTTCGGTACGGTTCCCAATCTGACGGTGGCTGCGCCGATGAACGAGCTGGAGCTTCGGAACATGATGTTTACGGCGCTCGAGGCCGGTCGGCCCTTCGCCATCCGCTATCCGCGCGGTAACGGAGCGGGCGTCGCCTGGCGCGATGAGCCGTTCGCTGCGATGGAAATCGGGCGGGGGCGTTGCCTGAAGGAAGGGGAGCGGATTGCGGTCCTTACGATCGGTACGGTCGGCAATTTTGCTTCCGAGGCCATTGCGCGTATGGAGGCGGACGGGATTCGGGTGGCCCATTACGACCTGCGTTTCGCCAAGCCGCTCGACCAGGAGCTGCTGCACGAGGTCGGACGTAAGTTCCGTTGTGTGGTGACCGTCGAGGACGGAGCCTTGCGCGGCGGCGTGGGAGAAGCTGTCGTCGCGTTCTTCTGCGAGCACGGCTATCTGCCGAAGGTCGTGAGCCTGGGCATTCCGGATCGTTTTGTCGAACATGGAACGCCCGCGCAACTGTATGCCCAGTGCGGTTATGATGCCGAGGGAATTTACCGCACGCTGAAAAGTTTGCAGGAATCTTTGCAATAGACGTAATCCGGTATAGAATATGCGATACACCCTCGTTATGACCAGGGTGAAAATCGAATATATGCTGTTTGCGGCGATGTTGCTTGTGGCGGGCGCCGCGTATGGTCGGGGACCGGTCGTTGCCGCTGTCGGCAGTGGACCGTGGGCGAATCCCGATTTGTATGTCGGCGAGTGGTACGAGATCGCTCGTTTCGATCATCCGTTTCAGGAGGGGACGGTCGGATCCCGGGTGGTTTACCGATTATTGTCGGAAAGTAAAATGCGAATCGTCTATCGGGGCAAGGACGGCAGAACGGGCCGGGACCGGATTTCGAGTGCAAAAGGTCGGTTGTCTGCCGATTACGAATGCCTGCGGGTTTCGTCTTTTTGGTTTTTTTATAGCGACTATACGATGCCGGCATGCGATTCCGCTGCCGAGCGGCAGTGGGTCGTCGTAAGCGGCCGATCGGCCAAATATTTATGGATTCTCGCTCGCCGACCTCGATTATCTACGCAGGTGCTGGTCCGGATTCTGGACCAGGTCGAAAAACAGGGATTCGATACCGATAAGCTTCATTTCGTCGATCAGCGGTGAAATGTCGGCCAGGTGGAAAAACAACCGCGAATATTCGTTTCGGATATTCGCGGTTGCTTTGTATTTGGCGGAGGTTCGGATTTTCCGGGCGCGAGTTTCCTATTCGATTTCCCGCCGGTTCATCAGTGCGTGAGTAATCGTCAGTTCATCTACGTATTCCAGTTCGTCGCCGAAGCCGATCCCCCGGGCGATCGACGTGACTTTCACCTGCGGGTACTGGCGCAGCCGGTTGAGCAGATAGAACAGGGTTGTTTCGCCTTCGACCGAGGTCGAGATGGCGAGGATCACTTCCCGGATCGTTCCCTGGGCGATCCGCTCGATCAGCAGGTCGATCTTCAGGTCCGAAGGGGCGATGCCCTGCATCGGAGAGATTACACCGCCCAATACGTGATAGAGTCCACGGTACTGGCGGGTATTTTCGATCGAGAGTACGTCGGCGACCTGTTCTACGACACAGACGGTCGTATGGTCGCGCTCCCGGTCGGCGCAGATCGGACAGATTTCTTCATCCGAGAGGTTGTTGCACAATTTGCAGTATTTGATGTCGCGGCGGAATCGGTCGATGCTGCGTGTCATGTCGCTTACCGAATCGGGTTCCATGCGCAGCAGGTGGATCGCCAGGCGCAACGCCGTGCGGCGTCCGATGCCTGGGAGTTTCGACAGTTCTCCGGTCACGTCTTGAAGCAGTCTGGACACGTTCTTGGAAATTTTTGGATTCGCAGGGGCGGATCCGGTTTTTTTAGATGGTTTCGAACGTCGAGCACTCCATCCAGCCCTTTTTGCCGTCGGCGATGGTGATTTCGCACCAGCCGTTCAGACGGTCCGAAATTTCTACTTTGGTGCCTTCGTGCAGAATGAAGAGATCGGTCGAGTTCTGATCGGGAGAGCTTTTGACGGCGACGGCATCCCGCAGTACGACGGCCGATGTGCGGTCGATCGCCTCCCGGCGGTCGATGGCTGCGAAGCAGAGGGTCAGTACCAGCAGCAGAAAGGCTGTCGCGGTGCCGTAGAATCCTATCTTGCGTCGTACCAGACGACGGGAGAGCAGATAGAAAAGCGCCGAGCCGAGCATTGCCGCCAGGAAGACCAGCGAGAGGACGGCCCATGTCGTGCTGCTCAAAAGGTTGCGCAGATTCGACAACCAGGTCTTGACGAAAAATTCGGGGACGGCGTCGATGTGGTCTTTGGTCATTTTCTCGGCGACTTGCAGGTTGTAGCGTATGTCTTCGTTCCCGGGATTGAGCCTCAGCGCCCGGTTGTAGTTGAGGATCGCCCGACCGATTTCCTGCTCCTTGAAATAGGCGTTTGCCAGGTTATAGTAGAGTTTGCCCGATTGCCTGCCGCTCGACAGAATCGTTTCGTAAAGCGAAATTGCCGTAGGAAAGTCGTTGTTGATGTAAGCCGTGTTGGCCTGATCCCACAACTTGTCGGGATCGGATGCGTAAGCTGCCGAGGCGGTTTGCTCCGATTGCGGGTGTTGAGCCAGCGAATCGGTTCGGGCGGCAGTCTGCCCCGGAACTGCCGCGCTCAACAGCGTAGCGAGGAGAAAGAGAATATATCGTTTCATGGCTTTTAGCGTTTGATGATCGATTCGATGCGGGAAATCAGTTCGAGGCCGTCCCGATATACGTCGCTCATACGGGCCGAAGCCACCGGCGAATATTGGGCTTCGTCGCAGCGGGTGATGAGTTCCGAGAAGAGCTGGGTGTCTTCCGGCGCAGCCCCGCGCTTGTGGAGCTCTTCGCGGACGTTTTCCTTGGTGAGATTGGCTACCGGGATATTGAATTTATCGCTCATATACCCCCATAAAGCCTTCAGCATCTCTTCGTAGAAGGCGTGCTGGTTGTGCTCTTCCATATAGTTCTTGGCTATTCTGAAACGCTGAATGGCCACTTTGTTGGCCCGCCGGCCCCGGATCAAAGCCGCATTCTGGCTGTCGCGGATCTGCTTGCGCAGCGCGATGTAAGTTCCGGCGAAAAGGACGAGAATCGCAGCCAGCAGTCCGATATAGAGTCCGCTCAGGAAGAATGGCTCGTGCATCGGCTGGAGGTGTGCCTTGCCCAGGCGGATGAAACGGATGTCCTGTCCCAGCATCTGAACGTCCTCCTTGGAGAGTCCTTTGACCATGTAGCTCTCTCCGCCGTTGGCATCCGGTGTGATTTGCAGCGGGAAGCTTTGCGAGGAGAGGGTCACATATTCCCGGCGGTCGGGATTGAAGTAGGTGAAAAGAATCGAATCGATACGGTACGTCCCTTCGGCGCGCGCGATGAACGGATATTCGAATTGCCGGTAGCCGGAGGTTCCCGCAGTCGCCGTTTGGATGGATTCGGTGGTTTTGACGTTGTATTGCTCGAACGAGGCGGGCAGCGTCAGTTTCGGTGCTTGGATGAAAGGCAGGTTGCCCTGTCCCGTGATTTTCACCGTGAAGGTCCCGGCCGAGTTGGCCGCCAGTTGGTCTGCGGAGAGCGATGCCTCCATGGAGAATTTGCCGACGGCGCCCGTAAAGCTGGCCGGAGCGCCCGCAGGGAGCTCTTTGACCGTGATGTTCACGCGGGGCGTCTGCAATTTGCGCCGCAGGTTATAGACTTCGTGCCCGCCGCCGAAGAACGGATCGATGTTGCGGCGGCTCTGCACGATAACCTGTGCAATAGCGGTGATCGTTGCGGGTTCGATCACGAGCGTACCCGCCTGCTGCGGGTAGAGCAGGCACTCTTTTACGACGGTCGATTCATAGACCTTGCCGTTCAGGGTTTCACGCTGCCACATGGCGTTCGAAACGTCGATGTCCTGCGTCCAGAAGCCATTGAAAGAGGGGAATTTAATGTCTTCGTAGCCCACGATCGCCACCCGGCGGTAGAGCTTGAAGGTCGCCAGCAGGGGTTCGCCTTTGAAGACCGACTGTTTCGAAACGTGGACGCGCAGCAACAGATCGTCTTTGGAGATCTGTCCCTGGGCTTCCTCCTCGATACTTTTATCCGAAGAGCCTGAATTTCCCTGCGAAGCCTGGGCGCTGCCTGCCGACGGCTTGTCGGAGATCTCGATTGGCAGAGGCTGGGTCTTGTATCTTTTTTTATCGACCTTGATCGAAGCCGGACCGATCGTGATGTTGCCCGCGTCCTGCGCCAACAATACGTAGGTGATCGTATAATTGACGTTTTTGGTCATCGCGCCGTTGATGATCTGAATCGAGTGTCCCTGGGAGATCGCCGGGCCGGCCAGTACGTCGAACGCCCCGAAATCCGGCGCTTCGAACGAATCGTCGTCGGGCGTGGCGTTGAGCGAGAACTCCACCCGGAAACTTTCGCCTGCCGTGACGACCATCGGGGCGTTGGCGCTGAAAGTAACCTCGTCGGCTCTTGCTGCGGAGCCGACGAAGATTACGAAACATAATGCGAGGGTTATTTTACAGAAAAAACCTTTCATTGACTGTCTGTTTCCTTGGTTGCCCCTATAACGGCCGGGGCGGAGCGTTTAGTGTTTGAGCTGCGCGAAAAAATCGTTGCCTTTGTCGTCCACGAGGATGAAGGCCGGGAAGTTTTCGACGTAGATCTTGCGGACGGCTTCCATACCCAGTTCCGGGAAATCGACCACTTCGACCGATTTGATCGAATCTTTGGCCAGCACAGCCGCCGGACCGCCGATCGAACCGAGGTAGAATCCGCCGTGTTTTCGGCAAGCGTCCGTCACCTGTTGCGAGCGGTTGCCCTTGGCCAGCATGATCAGCGAGCCGCCGTGCTCCTGGAACAGATCCACGTAAGGATCCATACGGCCTGCCGTCGTGGGTCCGAAGCTGCCCGAAGGCATTCCTTTCGGCGTCTTGGCCGGACCGGCGTAATAGATCGGGTGTTTCTTGAAATATTCGGGCATCGGCTTGCCCTCGTCGATCATCTGCTTGATGCGCGCATGGGCGATGTCGCGGGCCACGATGAGCGTGCCTTTCAGGTTCAAGCGCGTCTTGATCGGGTATTTCGAAAGGATTTCACGCACCTTGTCCATGCCTTCGTCGAGGTCGATGTCCACGGCGGGCGACATGCCTGGCGCCTCCTTGGGCAGGAAAC